>Ga0172380_10000247_pt1 | contig 113117 bp, 117 predicted proteins | sample Leawe162metaG_FD_119747 | JGI IMG/M metagenome (GOLD analysis project Ga0172380, IMG submission 119747) | Leachate microbial communities from a municipal landfill in Southern Ontario, Canada - Leachate well 162 metaG | ecosystem: Engineered > Solid waste > Landfill > Unclassified | place... | reverse complement strand
GCGCCGAGTTCATCGTCGTCGTGACCGGCGAGATCATGACCATGCCGGGCCTCCCGAAGGTCCCCTCCGCCGACAGCATCCGCCTCGACGACCAGGGCCTGATCCAGGGGCTGTTCTAAGTCCTGTATCGGCGGCGCCAATGCCGCTGAAGTAGGCACACTGCGTAGTTGCGCGCCAATCTGATGCCGCGAAGACTGTATTTCCGCAGTCTTCGCGGCATTTTTCAGTTTGGCCCGTCCTTTGCGATACGCCCGAAAGGAGATCGCGGAGGGAGGACGGGCCGTGCGCGCAGCGTTCGACGAAATGAACGGCTTTGGCGGCGAGGTCCGCGCGCCCTATCGCAACTTCGTCGAATGGCTCGGCGTCCAGCATATGAACACGCTGCGCCAGAAATCGGCGGAAGCCGAGGTTCTGTTCCGCCGTTCCGGCATTACCTTCGCAGTCTACGGCGATGAAGCCGCCGCCGAACGGCTCATTCCATTCGATATTTTCCCGCGCATCATCTCAGGCGAAGAATGGCGCAAGCTCGAATTGGGCATCGAGCAGCGCGTCAGGGCGCTGAACGCGTTCCTCTACGATATCTATCATCGCCAGGACATTCTGCAGGCCGGCATCGTTCCGGAAGAGCTGGTGATTCAAAATGCAGCCTTCCAGCCGGAAATGATCGGCGTCGATCCGCCGCGAAGCATCTATAGCCATATCATCGGCATCGATCTCGTCCGCACGAACGAAGATGAATTTCTCGTGCTGGAAGACAACACGCGTACGCCATCGGGCGTCTCCTACATGATCGAGAACCGGGAAACGATGATGCACCTTTTCCCCGATCTCTTCAGCCGCAACCGTGTACGCCCCGTCGAAAACTATCCCGATGCACTGATGAAGACGCTCGAAAGTGTCGCCCCGCGCAATCTCGATGCGGAGCCCAACGTCGCGCTACTGACGCCCGGTATTTTCAATAGCGCCTATTTCGAACATTCCTTCTTGGCCGATCAGATGGGCATCGAACTCGTCGAAAGCGCCGATCTCATCGTGATCGACGGATTGCTCCGCATGAAGACGACGGAGGGCTTGAAACGCGTCGACGTTCTTTACCGCCGCATCGACGATATGTTTCTCGATCCGCTGGTTTTCGATCCGACATCGCTTCTGGGCGTTCCGGGTCTTTTCGATGTCTATCGCTCAGGCCGTCTGACGATCGTCAACGCGCCGGGAGCGGGCATCGCGGACGACAAGGCGATCTACAGCTATATACCGGCGATCATCGAATTTTATACTGGCAAGGCCCCGATCCTCGGCAACGTCGAGACCTACAATTGCCGCGATCCGGAAAACCTCAAATACGTTTTGTCTCGCTTACCCGAACTCGTGGTGAAGGAAGTCCACGGCTCGGGCGGTTACGGCATGCTCGTCGGGCCGCGTTCGACGACGGAAGAAATCGACGCCTTCCGCGCGAAAATTCTGGCCGATCCCTGCAACTACATTGCCCAGCCGACGCTTGCATTATCGACAGGTCCGACGCTCGCGGGCTCCGCCGTTTCGCCGCGTCACCTGGATTTGCGGCCATTCGTGCTCGTCGGCGATCAGGTGCGTTTGATCCCGGGCGGCTTGACGCGCGTGGCTTTGAAGAAAGGCTCCCTCGTCGTCAATTCCAGCCAGGGAGGCGGCACGAAAGATACGTGGGTGCTACAGGAATAAAGGGCGCATGCTCGGACGAACCGCAAACGATCTCTATTGGCTGTCCCGCTACATCGAACGCGCCGAAAACATCGCGCGCTTGCTGGAGGTCGGCTATCGCATCGTGCTCTTGCCGCGCGAAGGCGAAGGCTTCCACGAGGAATGGCGCTCGACGCTCGAGAGCGCGGGCTGCATGCAAGGGTATATGCAGCGCCACGGCGACCTCGTTTCGCGCAAGGTCATCGACTACATGCTGTTCGATACGTCGAACCCTTCAAGCATCGCGGCGTGCCTCGCAGGCGCCCGCCGCAACGGCCGTGCGCAGAGAACCTCGTTGACGCGCGAGATGTGGCAGAGCCTGAATAGTTCGTGCCTCGAATTTCAGGCCATAAAACCGGCGACGATCACGTCGAATTCGTTGCCGGAGCTGCTAGACTGGGTCCGTGCCCGGTCTGCTCTCTATCGCGGCGCGATGCTGAATACGATCCTGCGCAACGACACGTTCTACTTCAGCCAAATCGGGACCTTCCTCGAGCGCGCCGACAGCTCGGCCCGCATTCTCGACGTCAAATATTATCATCTCCTGCCGTCGAGCGAGATGGTCGGAAGCGGCAAGGACAACTTTCAATGGTCCGTTCTGTTGCGCTCGGTATCGGCGCATCGCAGCTATCGCTGGGTGTTCAAGGATCAATACCGGCCGCTGAAGATCGCCGATTTCATGATCCTCAATCGGCAGATGCCGCGCTCTCTGCGCGCCTGCTACGATGAACTGACCGTAGCGCTCCGCGATCTCGCCGCACTTTACGGCGCGCGCCACGATTGCCACGCGACGGTCGAGGCGACTCGCGATCTTCTGCTTGAAGCCGATATCGAAGCCGTTTTTCAATCCGGACTGCACGAGTTCGTCCAGGACTTCATCGGGCGTAACAACAGGCTCGGCAACGAAATCTCCGCCGCCTACCATTTCATCGATTGAGGCCCAAACGATGCGCATCTCGATTGGCCATGTTTCGCGATATACCTACAGTGAGGTGACGAACTACGCGATCATGGCGCTGCGCCTGACGCCGCCGTCGTTCCAAGGGCAGCGCGTTGTCGACTGGCGTATCATCGCGCCGGGCATCGATGCCGCACGGCCGTTTCGTGACGGCTTCGGAAACATGGTGCACCTCGCGAGCTGCGCGGGCGCGCAAACGGAATCGCTGGTCATCGCGAAGGGCATCGTCGAGACCGAGGATTGCGCCGGCGTCGTTCGCGGCCTCGCCGAGCTCGCACCATTAAGCGTCTATCGCCGGCAGACGGCTAAGACGTTGGCGAACGACGATATTCGCAGCCTAGCACGCATGACGAATCCCGCCGCCGGACTTCGCGGCATGCACGACCTGATGGCCGCTGTCCGCGAAGCCATTGAGTACAGGACAGGGGCAACGAACAGCCACACGACGGCGGCCGACGCCTTACGCGATGGAGCCGGAGTCTGTCAGGACCACGCCCACGTCTTCATATCCGCTGTCCGCTCATTGGGCATCTCGGCGCGCTACGTCAGCGGGTATCTTTTCAGCGGTGGCGATGAGCCTGCGGAGGCCAATCATGCCTGGGCCGAGGTTTGGATCGAGGATCTCGGCTGGGTTGGCTTCGACCCGGCCAACGGCGTCTGCCCGACCGATCTCTATGTCCGTCTTGCCGCCGGCCTGGATGCGTCGTTTGCGGCCCCTATTCGCGGCATGCGTCACGGCATCGCCGAGGAAAAGCTTGACGTGATCGTCGAAGTTCAGCAGCAGATCAGTCAACAGCAGTAGCTGCCCGACGGAGACGACGAATGACGTATGCCGTGGCGCTCCGACTTGAGCGCGGTTTGGTCTTTGCAGCCGACACGCGCACGAACGCGGGCCTGGACAACATCGCGCAATATCGCAAGTTGCAGATCTGGCGAAAGCCCGGCAACCGCGTCTTCTTTCTGATGAGCGCCGGCAACCTCGCGGTTACGCAAACCGTCGTTAATCTTCTGAATGAACGCCTGGGCGACGATGAGTCGGACGTGCCCAATCTCTACAACGTGGCGAATATGTACCGTGCGGCGCGCATTGTCGGCGACGCGATACGCGAGACCCGCCGCATCGACGGCGCCGCGCTCGAGGCGTCGAGGGTCGGCTTCAATACGCATTTTATATTCGGCGGCCAGATCGAAGGCGAGAAGCCGCGCCTGTTTCAGATCTATCCGGAGGGAAACTTCATTGAGGCCGCCGACGACACGCCCTTCTTTCAGATCGGCGAGCACAAGTACGGCAAGCCGATCCTGGACCGCGTCGCCCGCGCCGACATGCGCCTCGGAGAAGCCGTGAAGGTCGTTTTGCTCTCCTTTGACTCGACGCTCCGCTCCAATCTGTCCGTCGGTATGCCGATCGATCTTGTCGTCTACGAACGGGACGCCCTCGATATCACGCGTGAGATCCGTATCGGCCCGGACGATGCCTATTTCCGCAAACTGTCGAATGCCTGGTCGGAAGCGCTGAGACAGGCAGTGACGACCATCGACGAGTTCAAGGTTTAGAGCCCACTTATAGCGCAAGCTCTCCCGGCCAGCCGTCGCAAGCCAATGATTAACGCGCATTCCCAACGGTCTTGAAAACCGTGGCTGTTACGACGTCGCGCGGTCAATTCGCCCCCTGTTTTGCAGCCCAGCAAAATTCTAGACCCGCTTGCCTATGCACATTGAATGCGCGCTTGTCCGCTCGCTTCTCCGATCCAAGTAGGATTAGATAGGCGAACGCTGCGGCGGCCAAGAGTTGTGCCGGAAGGAGTGCGATGGGTCTCGCGACACTGAAGGACTATCTGTCGGATTGGACGCTGGACGGTCGCACGCGCAGTCACGTCGCGGATACTGTTCTGGCCTTGGCCGAGACGAGCATACGGATCTCCGATCTTGTGGCGCGCGGTGCACTCGGCGGTAAGTTAGGTCAAGTCGTCTCGCGGGCCGGCGAGTTTGACGAACAGAAAGAAATCGATCTTCTCACAAATGGAATGATCGCCGAGGCGCTCAAGGCGGCACCGGTTGCGGCGCTGGCCTCGGAAGAATCCGAACAGCCGATCACATTGAATTCCGACGCTCCGCTCCTGGTTGCAACCGACCCGCTCGATGGATCTTCGAACGTCGATGCCAACGTCTCGTTCGGCACTATTTTTTCGATCCTCCCGCGTCACCCCGCATCTGTCGGAGAAGTGGCATTCCTGCGGCCCGGTTCGCATCAGCTTGCGGCAGGCTTCGCGGTCTACGGGCCGCATACGGCGCTCGTGCTGACGGTCGGCCTCGGCACCCAGATCTTTACGCTCGACCGTAGCACGAACACGTTCCACCTGACGTCGCGCAACGTTACGATGCCCGCGGAAACAACGGAATACGCGATCAATTCATCGAACGCGCGTCACTGGGATGATCCGATCCGCATCTATATCCACGATTGCGAGAACGGCGCGAACGGCCCATGCGGTCACGATTTCAACATGCGCTGGACCGGCTCGCCCGTCGCCGACATCTTCCGTATCCTGACCCGCGGCGGCATCTATCTTTATCCCAGTGATCGGCGCAAAGGTTTCCATCAAGGCCGCATTCGCTTGATCTACGAAGCCAATCCCTTCAGCTGGCTGATCGAACAGGCGGGCGGCAAAGCCACGACAGGCCGCGAGCGCGTGCTCGACGTTGTCCCGATTTCGCTGCATCAAAAAACGCCGCTGATTTGCGGATCACGCTATGAGGTCGATCGGGTGGTGCGAATTTACAGCGGCCAGGAATTCAAAGGCGATCGCTCGCCCCTTTTCGGACGTCGTGGTTTGTTCCGGGCGCTACCATGACTGCGCCATCCATTTCCCTGCAATGACGGTTTGAATTCCGCCGATGTCAATCAAGCATCCCATCATCTCCGTTACCGGCTCGTCGGGCGCTGGCACATCGTCGGTGCGCCATACGTTCGAGTACATTTTCTGCCGCGAGCAGGTGAAAGCCGCGTTCATCCAGGGCGACGCCTTCCATCGCTACAATCGCGAGGATATGGACATTGCCATGAAGGCGGCTGCCGAACGCGGCAACCACCACTTCAGCCACTTCGGCGCCGAAGCCAATCTGCTGTCAGAGCTTGAGCAGCTATTCCGCACCTACGGCGAAACCGGAACCGGCAAAACGCGCGTCTATTGTCACAACGCCGAAGATCAGCGCAACACCGGCGCGGCCATAGGCACGTTTTCGCCCTGGACCCATCTCGAGCCGGACAGCGATCTTCTCCTGTACGAAGGTCTCCACGGAGCGATTGTAACCGACGAGGTCGACGTGGCGCGCTATGCCGATCTGAAAATCGGTGTCGTGCCGGTCATCAATCTCGAATGGATTCAAAAGATCCAGCGCGATCGTTCCGAGCGCGGTTACACGACCGAGGGCGTCACGCAAGCTATCCTGCGGCGTATGCCGGACTATGTGGAATACATCTGCTCGCAGTTCGCCCACACCGACATCAACTTTCAGCGCATCCCGACGGTCGACACCTCCAATCCGTTCATTGCGCGCTGGATTCCGACGCCCGACGAATCGATGGTGATCATCCGGTTCAAGGAGCCGCGCGGCATCGATTTCGCCTATCTCTTGTCGATGCTGCACGATAGCTTTATGTCCCGCGCCAACTCGATCGTCATTCCGGGCAGCAAGCTTGATCTGGCGATGCAGCTCATTCTGACGCCGCTAATCCTGCAGCTCGTCGAGCGCCGCCGCCGCGCGCTCTGATGCGAGCAGAACGAAGACCAGAACGAAGATTGGAAGGTTATCCGTGACTCGCCCTGTTTTGATCGCACCGTCCATTCTGTCGGCCGATTTCGGCAAGCTCGCCGACGAAATCCGCGCGGTCGACGCGGCCGGAGCGGACTGGATTCACTGCGACGTGATGGACGGCCACTTCGTTCCGAACATCACGTTCGGCGCGCCGATCATCAAGGCCGTGCGCGGCGCCTCGAAGAAAATCTTCGACGTGCACCTGATGATCGCACCGGCCGATCCCTATCTCGCGGACTTCGCCGCCGCCGGTGCCGACATCATCACCGTTCACGCCGAAGCGGGGCCGCACCTCGATCGATCGTTGCAGGCGATCCGCGCGCTCGGGAAAAAAGCGGGCGTGTCGCTCAACCCGTCGACGCCGGAAAACGTCATTGAATATTGTCTGGACCGAATTGATCTCATCCTGCTGATGTCGGTCAATCCGGGCTTTGGCGGGCAGTCCTTCATTCCGTCGGCGATTGAGAAGATCCGGCGCGTGAAAGCGCTCATCGGCTCGCGGCCGATCGACATCGAGGTCGACGGCGGTGTGACGCCGGAAACCGCGCCGGAGGTCGTCAAGGCCGGCGCTAACGTGCTCGTTGCGGGCTCCGCCGTATTCAAGGGCGGATCACAGAAAAGCTATGCCGCCAACATCGCCGCGATCCGCAACGCGACGAAATCCGTCTAACGCCCGTTCACATCATGGCCGGTCTGATAGTCTCCGCGCCGCTTCCGATCGATGCCGTTCTTGATGACGTGCGCAACGCGCTCCGCACGCACGGAGCTGGCGTCCTTGTCGCGGCTCCCGGCGCAGGCAAGACGACGCGCGTACCGCTGGCTCTGCTGGACGAGCCGTGGCGCAACGGGCGCAAGATCATCGTCCTCGAGCCTCGCCGGATTGCGGCGCGCGCTGCGGCGGAACGCTTGGCGGGCACGCTCGGCACGCGTGTCGGAGACGACGTTGGCCTCAGAGCCCGGCTCGCGTCAAAAACGAGCGCGAACGTCGCCATCGAAGTTGTGACGGAAGGCGTCTTCACCCGCATGATCCTCGACGACCCCGAGCTTTCGGGCGTCGCCGCCGTGCTGTTCGACGAATTCCACGAGCGTTCGCTGGACGCCGATCTCGGCTTGGCGCTGGCGCTCGATGCACGCGCCGCTTTGCGCCCGGACTTGAGAATCCTGGTGATGTCGGCGACGCTTGAAGCGTCGCGTGTCGCGGAGCTTCTGGGAGATGCGCCGGTCGTCGCCAGCGACGGCCGCGCATTCCCGATCGAGACGCGCTATCTCGGACGCCGCGCGCAACGCATCGAGGATGACGTGATCGATGCGGTTCGGCGCGCGCTCGAACGGGACTTAGGATCGATCCTGGTATTTTTGCCGGGTCAGGGCGAGATCACGCGCGTCGCCGAGCGCCTGCGCGCGCTCAATCTTCCTGAGACGATCGATATCACATCGCTTTATGGCGCCCTCGATCCCGCGACCCAGGATCGCGCCATATCGCCTGCAAAAACCGGACACCGCAAGATCGTCCTCGCGACGTCGATCGCCGAGACGTCGATCACGATTGAAGGCGTGCGCGTCGTCATCGACAGCGGCCTGGCGCGCGTGCCGCGCTTCGAGCCCGACGTCGGCGTGACGCGGCTTGAAACCGTGCGCGTGTCGCGCGCGTCCGCCGATCAGCGTCGCGGGCGTGCAGGCCGGACCGAACCTGGGATCAGTTACCGGCTGTGGGATGAACCCGAGACGCAGGGCCTGGTGCCGTTCGCCGAGCCGGAAATCCGCGTCGCCGATCTGTCGGGCCTGCTGCTCGATTGCGCCGAGTGGGGCACGAACGATCCGCGCTCGCTCCGCTGGCTCGACGCGCCGAGCGACGGCGCTCTGGCTGCGGCGCGATCAGGGCTCAACGCCATCGCCGCTCTCGACGCCGATGGCCATATCACGCAAGAAGGCCGGCGGCTTCGCGCGCTGCCATTGCCCCCGCGCTTAGCGCGCATGCTGCTAAAGGCCGGCGAGCGCGGCGCGGCTCAGGACGCCGCCGAGCTTGCGGCCGTTCTTGTCGAGCGCGGCATCGGCGGCAACGACCTCGACATCGCGACGCGTCTCGAAAATTTTCGTCGCGACCGATCGCGTCGCGCGCAAGATATGAAAGCGCTGTCTCGCCAGTGGGCGCGTGCCGCCGCGAACGGTGCGCAAGATTCAACGCTCTCGGCTGCGGAATTGCTGGCGCTCGCCTATCCGGAACGGATCGCGAAAAATCGCGGCAAGCGCGGCAGCTTTTTGCTGGCGAACGGCCGCGCCGGTTTGATCGACACAGCGCATCCGCTCGCCGCCGCGCCGTATCTCGTCGTCGCGGAATTGCAGGGACGCGCCGCTGCAACGCGGATCATGCTCGCGGCGGCGACGGACGAAGCGGAAGTTTTGGCCTTGGCCGGAGATCGAATTGAAAGCGACGACGAGCTGACGTTCGACCGCGAGCAGAGGTCGGTCAAAGCCCGCAGCGTCCGACGCCTCGGAGCCATAGAAATCAGAAGCAAGTCGCGGCCCGTTCGTCCCGACGAAGATGCCTCGCCCATTCTTGCCAGAGGCATCGCGGATATCGGCGTTGGAGCTCTGCCGTGGTCGAAGGCGCAGCTTCAACTCAGAAGCCGAATCGGATTTCTTCGAGCGAACGACGAAAGTTGGCCGGATTTGTCGGATGCGGCTCTGTCCGCAAGCGTCGGAGAGTGGCTGCTTCCCTATCTGTCCGGCAAGACACGCGTCTCGGAAATCGACGGCTCGACGCTCGAGCAAGCAATTGCCACCCTGCTTCCGTGGTCGATGCGGCAGCGCCTCGACGCCGAAGCACCGACGCATTTCGAAGCGCCGAGCGGCAACAGTCATGCGCTCGACTACGAAGGCGCAGGCGCACCGGCGCTGCACATCCGCGTGCAGGAATTATTCGGGCTGAAAGAGCATCCGGCGATCGCGCGCGGCCAATTGCCGTTGACGCTCTATCTGTTGTCTCCGGCGCATCGGCCGATCCAGATCACGCGCGATCTGCCGGGTTTCTGGATCGGATCGTGGGCCGCCGTCAAAGCTGATATGCGCGGACAATATCCGAGACACGTCTGGCCCGATGATCCCGCAAACGCCAGCCCGACCACGCGCGCGAAGCCCCGCGGCAAATAACGGCCTCACCCGTAATAGGACCGATACCAGGCGACGAAGCGCGCGATGCCCTCATCAAGCGGCGTCGCCGGTTTGAAGCCGACATCGCGCACGAGATCATCCACGTCGGCGAATGTTTTTGCTACGTCGCCCGGCTGCATTGGCAGGAAAATCTTCTTTGCCTCGCGGCCGAGGGCACGTTCAATCGCCGCGATGAAATCCATCAGCTCGACCGGATTGTTATTGCCGATATTGTAGACCCGATACGGCGCCATCGACGTCGCCGGATCGGGCTTTTCTCCGCTCCAATCCAGATTTGGCTCCGCGACGTTGTCCGCCGTGCGCAGTACGCCTTCGACGATATCGTCGATGTAGGTGAAGTCGCGCGCATGATGTCCGTTGTTGAAGACTTCGATCGGCTCGCCTGCAAGAATCTGGCGCGTGAATTTGAACAGCGCCATATCGGGACGACCCCACGGTCCGTAGACCGTGAAGAAGCGCAGCGCCGTCGCCGGGATCTGATAGAGGTAAGCGTAGGTGTGCGCGGTCAGCTCGTTTGCTTTCTTCGTCGCCGCGTAGAGGCTCAGCGGATGATCGACGTTGTCATGTACGCTGAACGGCATCGCGGTATTCGCACCATAGACGGAGCTTGATGACGCAAACACCAGATGCTTGACGTCATTGTGCCGGCAGCCTTCCAGAATGCTCTGCGTGCCGACGATATTGGACTCGATATAGGCGTTCGGATTTTCTTGGCCGTAGCGAACGCCCGCCTGCGCCGCGAGGTGAATGACTTTATCGGGCCGTTCCGCTTGAAACAGCGCGGCCATCGCCGGCGCATCGGCGATATTCAATCGATGAAACGAGAATCCGTTGCGCCCTTCGAGCTTGGCAAGGCGCGCCTCTTTGAGCTTCGGATCGTAGTAATCGTTGATATTGTCGACGCCGATAACGACATCGCCACGCTCGAGCAAACGCATCGCCGTGTGGAAACCGATGAAGCCCGCGACGCCCGTGACCAGAAATTTCATACGCGTAATTCTCCTGCCTGGAGCGGCTTAGATCGTCACGATCCGCCGGGCAATCGAGCCCGCATCGGATGTCGCATGCGGCGGACGCGTCGTCCCGGAAAAAAACTTATCCCCGCCCTTCCGCGCAGCCGTATTTTGAGACCCGCGGAGAGTTATTTGGGATTTGTGCTGCTTATGAACGATACGCCGAACCTTGCGCTTCCTTACATTCTGCCGGCTCAGGCCCAGAAGCATGTGACGCACAATGAGGCCATCCGCGCCATCGACTGCCTGGTGCACCTCTCCGTCGCCAGCCGGACGCTGAGCGTACCGCCCGCGACGCCCGACAATGGCAGCCGCTTCATCGTGGCGGCGGACGCCAGCGGCAGCTGGACGGACCACGACGGCAAGGTCGCGGCGTATCAGGACGGGGCATGGGCGTTTTATGGGCCGCAAGAGGGTTGGCGTGCGTGGTGTGCAGGCGAAGACGCTCTCCTCGTTTATCAGGACGGCGCATGGACGGAGCTTTCCAGCGGCGGACCGGGTGATTTACCGGACGCATTCGACAACCTCACGCACGTCGGGATTAACACCACGGCCGATGTGACGAACAAGCTCGCAATCAAGAGCCCGGCGAGTCTCTTCGACAATACCGGCAACGGTCATCAGCAGAAAATCAACAAGGCGGCGGCGGCCGACACGGCATCCGTGCTCTACCAGACGAACTATTCCGGCCGCGCCGAGATGGGTCTCGCGGGCGACGATGATTTTCACTTCAAGGTGAGCCCCGACGGCTCGACGTGGTACGAGGCCCTTAAAATCGACCGCAATACGGGCCGTGTTTCGTTCCCCATCTCAGGCGGCCCACGCGAAGTTCTGACGGCGAACCGGACCTATTATGTCCGCACTGATGGTAGCGACAGCAACAACGGACTGGCCAACACGTCAGGCGGCGCTTTTCTGACGATCCAGAAGGCGATTGATACGGCGTGTGCGCTTGACCTCTCAATTTATAACGTGACCATCAATGTTGCTGACGGCACATACGCCGGAGCCATAACCTTAAAGCCATATCTCGGAACCGGCCCGATTACGATTGTTGGTAACACATCAACGCCGGGGAACTGTCTCCTGATGGGGACCGGCTCGCGGATCAGTGCAGAGAGTACGTTCGCCACCTATCAAATGCGCGGATTTGAGACGCAGACGGTAACGTCGGGCAACTCCATCGCGCTGAGCGGAATTGGCATTCTTCAATTAAACAACTGGCGCTTCGGAGCTTGTGCGGGCTCTCACTTGCGTATCGACAACGGGGCGCGTCTCCACGGCAAGTCAGGATCGTTCACAATCTCTGGAAGCGCCTCATATTTTGCGATCGGCGGATACTCGGCAACCATCGACTTTAATAACGCGACGATAACTCTTGATGCGAGCGTTACATTCACGGCCACCGCCTACGCGCAGTACATGGCTCTCGTGAATTTCCAGCAGACCACATTCTCTCTCGGAGCCTACGGTGTTACGGGGCAGAGGTACAATGCCAGCGGCCTCAGCCTCATATCGTCAGGGGGCGGCGGCGCCAGCTTCATCCCCGGGTCGACCGCGGGCGCCACGGCCAGCGGAGGAACGTATCTTTAATGAGCGCTTATACGAAGGGCGTCTCACTTTACGCTATTCGTCGAATGGTTGCGGGCGTGCCGGAAACTGCGCTACGACCAAAGTCGAATTTGGAGGGCGTTCCATCCAAGGCATGAGTGGCGTGAGATGAATGGCCGAAGGTCGCGGTTGACGCGACAAAAAGCGGTCCAAAAAGGGAACGCGAAGGGCCTTGGAGGTGAAGTTTGGCCGTACCGGCACGTATCTTGATCGTCGATGATCATCCGCTTTTCGTAGAAGCCCTGCAGCGAGCCATCGTCAGCGCGTTTCCCGATACCGAAACACGTGATGCCGTCTCGATCGAGGCGGCGAAAAAAGTTCTCGACAGCAGGACGCCGTTCGATGTCGTTTTGCTTGATCTGGCGCTCCCTGGAACGCGCGGCTTCGAAGGCTTGCTCGAACTCAGAAAGCTGCACCCGAGCTTGCCGATCGTGGTTGTCTCGGCACTCGAAGACCCGCGCATCGTTCAGGATGTCATGCGCTACGGCGCAGCTGGATTTATTTCGAAATCCGCGGATCGATCCGAAATTGCCTCGGCTCTGAAAGATGTCATGGAAGGCTCGTTGACGCTTCCGAAAGGCTACAAGCCTCCCGAGGCGCCGGCCAACTCCGAGGCGCGCGGCGATCTCGTCCATCGCCTCAAGATGCTAACGCCGAAGCAGTTGAGCGTTCTCCGCATGCTCCGCCAGGGATTGCTGAACAAGCAGATCGCGCACGAGCTTCAGATCGAGGAAACAACGGTTAAGGCTCACGTCTCCGAGATTCTGCGCAAGCTCAACGTATCGTCGCGGACGCAGGCCGTCATCGAGGCGCAAAAGATCGATTTCGAATCCGTTATCGGCGAGACGGACGATAAAATCTGACGCTCACGCCAGAAGATGCTGCATCAGCGCGCGAAGCTCGGCCGGTCGCACCGGCTTGTGCAGAAGCGCGCAATCGAATTGCCGTGCAGCATCAGCGGTCGCCTGAGTGCGGTCGGCAGTGATCAGGATCGCTGGAATCTTGTTTCCAAAGGACTGCCGGATACGCACGACCGCCTCGATGCCGAGCACGCTGCCGTCAAGATGATAGTCGGCAAGAATGACGGCGGGTGAAAACGCCGGGTCGGCAAGAATCTCGTTCACGTCGTCGAGATCGCGCGCCAAGCGAACGTCGGCGCCCCATCGCGACAGCAGTGTCTGCATGGCTCCGAGCACGCCGAGATCGTTGTCGATCACGATCAGCGGCCGGGCAACGAGATAATTGTTGTTCGACGGCAAAGATTGAGCTTTCGGCTCCGCTTTCGAGAGCGGCGCCGCATAGGGCGCCGTGATCGAAAACCGCGAACCGACGCCGACGCGCGATTGAAGCTTCAATTCATGCCCCAGCGAGTCCGACATGCGCCGCACGATCGCGAGCCCAAGCCCGAAGCCGGCGCCGCCCGATCTCTCGGAAGCTTCGCCGCGATGGAACTCTTCGAAGATGCGCTCGCGTTCTTGCGGAGCGACGCCGGGGCCGGTATCCCAGACTTCAATCTCGACCTCAGATCCGCGCCGTCGCGCCGCCAGCAGCACACCGCCCACTTCAGTATAGTGAGCGGCGTTGGCAAGCAGATTTTGGACGATTCGCCGGAGCATCAGCGGATCGGAACGAACGCCGAGGTTGGTCGGCCGCCAGCGGAAATCAAGACGCTTGCGGCGGGTAACGGGCTCGATATTGCAAGCAAGCTGCTCGAAAATCGCACCGAGCGCCACCGTCTGGATGTTCGGCACGAAAACGCCGGCTTCGAGCTTGGAAATATCGAGGATGCTCGTCAGGAGTTCCTCGATCGTGACGAGCGCGCTGGAAATATTATTGGTGAGCTGCTTGTGGTCGGGCTCCGACTGCGTATCCATCAGTTCCGATAACGTCAGGCGCGCGGCGTGCAACGGCTGCAGGAGATCATGTCCGACGGCGGTGAAAAATCGCGTCTTGACGACGTTTGAACGCTCTGCCGCATCGCGCGCTGCGCTGAGTTCGACGTTCGCTTGCGCAAGCTTCGTCAAAGCGTTGTTCAGCTCTTCCGTTCTGATCCTGATCTGCGTTTCCTGATTAATCGCAGTCTGGAAGAGCGAAAACGCGTTGGCTTGTTGGTCCATCGAGCGCTCGACGCGCTTCATCAGGGCGTCGTTGATTTTGCGCAGCTTGTCGAACGCCCGGCCGAACTCCAAAGGCGTTTGCGGTAAGTGATCAGTCGGTGTGCCATCCGTCATGGGTCACGCGGCTTATCGATGGACGTGGCGAAGGCGATCCCGGTGAGTGTCTGGTTGAGATGCATGGCGTTGAATTGCTCACCGTACGTATGAAACCCGGCCACGCCGAAACGCTGATAGATCTCTTCTACTTTGTGACGCACTTGCCGACTTTCCGCGTCGAGGCGGCGCAAAATGCAATCGAAGCCCAGGATGAAATCAGTGCCGCCGAGTGCGGCATCGACACCTTCGAGTGCTTCTAACGTTGTCCGCAGCATATCACGGGGGCGTGCGACCGTGAAAACCAGACCTTCGTCGATGGCACAAAAGAACGACAACGATCCATCCAGATTCACGGTGCGGATACAGCGGCAATAATAGTTGCCGCCGATTTTTACGACCAACGGATAAGACGCAAATGTGTAGGGTCCGAGTTCGTCCGGCCGCAGACCGATCGCCGCCGCATATTCCGCCGCCGCCGGCTCCGCGTTGAGCTCGTAGACGATCCGGTTCGCCGTGTCGGCCGCCGTGACGACGAGCTTGACGGGTGTTGGTTCAAAATTCTGCGTTTTGAAGATGCGCACGGGAGCTTCCGTCTCGATGACGAAAAGAATGGCTCCCCGGCGAACGACGTTGCCGCGATAGATCAGCACCGTATCTTGGAAAACGAGTCCGTCCCCGGCCGAGCCGCCGACAAGCTCGATGCCGTCGAGTGAAAGATCGAGTGCGGCGATCAACGCTTCTTCGGCATTCGACAATCCGTCGACCAGCACCAGCGCGAAGATATGTTCTTTTGCGGACTGGCTCGCCGAGCCGATCATTTGGATGCGAAGGCGCCGCGCGATTTCGGAGGCGCGCTCGACGCCGCCCTTGTCGATATCGGCGATGACCGCGCTCATCAGGCGGAAGCCGGCTTCCGGAAACGCGATGAAAACAATCCCGCCCTTCATCATGCCGAGGGGGCCGATTTCGCCTGACGTGCTGCACCCGGAAACGGGCGTATCGGGGAAACTGCGCTTCAAGGCGTCGAGCAGGATTTCAGGGTCGTGCTCGTTCGAAAAAAAAACGATGACGTGCTGTAGGATTTCGCCGGCAAGTTCAGAGCGTGCAGCGGCGACCGCCTCACGCGTCGGGAGAGAACTTGCGACGGCCCGGATGCCGCAAGCGGCGCGAGTGGATTTAGTCGACATTCAACGCTCGGCTTTTGCTGTGCCGCCTGTTCGAAAACAGACTGGATAGGACTATAGACGCAAACGTGCCACAGCGCCGAAATACCAGCAATGGCGGCAATCATGGTCAACGGCGCGTCACTGGCTGTCGATCAAGCCAGAATCCATCAGCCTGCGGTGGAACGACAGGATGCTTTTCGATTTCGCGCAGGTGTAGTAGCGGCCATCACAAAGGCTCATGAGATCGAGCCGCGCCTGATAGGACGGCGGCAACGGTAGCCGGGCCGAATTGAGCAGGATGGTGCCGAGGTAGGGCACTTCCACGACATCCTCGTCGGGCAGAGGCGGCGGTTCGTAGTTGACGCCGTCGACTGAATAGTAGGTCAAGAGGCCTGCGCTCTCGGGCGTCAAATGAATATCTTCCGCCGCCGAGCCTTTGTCGAAACCGAGCAGCGTGCGCGTCGCAATCGGCTGATGGTCGCCGTATTGAACGATCAGGAATCGCTCTTTCGGAAAGCGCTTCGCCAGCAGCGAGCGGAATTCATCGTAGTCCATATGCGCCATCGCAAGGCGGCGCAGATATTCGCTCATTTCCGGATCGGTTCCGGCAGCGCCACCGGGCACATCCACGTCGGGAGCATACTTATAGGTATAGGGTAGGTGCGTGGCCGACGTGACGACGAACGTGAATAGCGGGCTTTTCGACTTGGCAAGATTGCCTTCGATATTATCGAGAACGCGCTGATAGTAGAAGCGATCGCGCTCGTTGAAGCGCTTCGCGCCTTGGGCGCGGTAGTCGAAGATGTCCGGAATGCCGATTGTCGAATAGAACCTGCCGCTGGCAACGAAATCCTTGGGCACCGGATAGAAAAGGCTGTTCCTGTAACCGCAGCGCGCCAGAACTTGCGGCACCGCGTCGTGAATTTTTCCTTCCATCAGCGATTGCACAAACGTCCGCATACCGCCGAACGAATAGGTCGAGACCCCGGCCAGAACGGAGAACTCCGTCAGCCACGACGCGCCGCCATACGTCTCGACGCGCAATTTGTGCAAGCGGCCGTCGAAGGATTTGAAAAAGGGATCGAGGCCCGTGTCGTACTCGACTTGCGGAAAATACGACGGCGGCACCACGCTCTCTTGATGGATCAGGATGACGTGGGGTGGTTTTTCGGACGGCTCGCACGTCGCCGGAACAGCGAACGGCGGCAGCGGCTGCGCCTTCAGCGCGTCCAGGAGTTGCCCGCGCCACAGCGTTGCGATGGTCTCCGGCCACGACGAATAAAAGGACGCAAGATATTGATTATCCCAGAAAAATGAGGTGTTCCGTCGCTCGCCTTTGGCGTAGCTCGCCGTAGCGGCGATGGCGACACAAAAAATAAACAGGACGCCGCTGATCGCGCGCGGCACGCGCGTTCCGTCGATTTGCCACAGGAAAAGTCCGGACCCCGCAGCCAGCATCGCCATGCCCGCAAGTGCCAGCAGCATGAGCTTATGGTCGGCCCACAGAAAAACGAGCGTCGACCACGACGTCAGATAGAAAACGACGTCATAAGCGTGCAGCACCATCTCGATGTAGTGGCGCTTGACGTCCGCCGCCATGACGATCGTTGCCACGAGGAGGGCGACGAGCACGATGGAAAAAAGCACGCGCCGCGACAGCAGCAGCGCGAGGCTGAAAAGCGAAGCGGTCACGGCCCCCGCGAACACGATCGTCTGTAGCCAGCCTTCATAACGGCAGTGATAGGAAATGAGACCTACGGCGATGATCGTCGTCAGGGTCCAGCAGACCCGCGAAGATAACGTTCGATCGCGAAGCCAAGCGCGCGAGCGCCTCCCGGATGAGACGTCGTAGCTCGCAAGTTGCTCGGTTGCCATGTCGTTGCAACGCAATAAAAAAATCTATGCGGCGACGCGCATGCGCACCGGTCGATGTAAAGGGCATGCCTTTTGTGACGGGTCAATGACCTCGCTGTTCGTTTGGAAAAAATAGCCTGCCGATCAGAGGGTCGGAAGCGCGCGCAATGCCGACGCGCCAATCAAACAAAAAGAGCCACGGTTTGTTGGGAAAAATTCTGCGGAATGCCAGCCTACTGACGCGGATAGATGATGACCGAAAGATAGGTCATCGGCGCCTCGATCAGACGCGCCGGACCATGCGGCGCTGCACTATCGAACAGAATGGCGTCGCCCGCGCTGAGTCGATAGCTGCGATCGGCATGAGCATATTCAACTTCGCCCGTCAGCATGAAGATGAACTCGACGCCTTCATGCTGAAAGCCGGTATAGGCAACCGCGTCGTCGGACAACGTAATGAGATAGGGCTCGACCACGACATCGCCGTCGAGAGAGTGCCCAAGCAACTGATATTGATGGCCGACTTTCGTCCCTCGGCGACGGATCACGACGCCTTCGCCCGACCGGACATAGGAACAGTCGCGGCGCTGCTCGAAAGACGAGAAAAGTACGGTGAGGGGCACGTTCAAGGCCGCCGCGAGCATCTGCAACGTGCTGAGCGACGGGGAAATCTGCCCGTTTTCGATCTTGGACAGCATGCCGGGCGAGATTTGCGCCGCAACAGCGAGTTCCGCGACGGTTAATCCCGCCTGCTTGCGATGATGCCGGACCTGGTGCCCGATGGCTTGCTCGAGAGTGTGTTCCGCGGCGCCGGGAGCGTTCGAGCCCGTCGCAAGGGGCTCGGGCTCGGCGATTGCCACCTGAGTTTTTCGAGTCTTATCCGACATGAATGCCCTTCCACACCGCGCTAGACCAGCGGTCCTGGCCTCACGGCGGGCGCAAGTTGGCACGTCTCGGACAAGAATTCTACCCAGCCGTTGTCGCGGCTGGTTTGCACAGGTTGGAATAGGTCCAATCAGGCCGGTATTAACTTCCCGCAGGTATCATACAGCCATTGCGAAAATGCGACGGCGTAAGTCCTGGCACAGGCAAATTCGTAGCCTTTGCCGTCCGGAAGCCGCCAAACGATGACGCCGAGATGCGACGCATGCGTGATGGCGACGTCTCCAGGCTTGAAGACCTGATCGTGAAAATCGATCGCCATGCCGGGGATAAGCACCTCGGTCGCTTTTTGACCTTCAACCCGGAAGAGAACCCGGCTGTCGCCGACATCGACGACGGAGGCAACGCCTTTGAGGGCTTCCGCCAACTCCGCGCTCGGATCTTTGCCGCCGGATTTGGGTTCGACAACCAGCCATTGCTCCGGCCCGGCCCAGACGACGAGCTTGCCCGCTCCTTCGACAGCGCGTGCCGTCGGCGGAAGCGCCGTGCCGAACAAAGCATTCGCCCGCTTTTCGAGTTCAGACTGCATGCCGCGCCTGAGAGCGACATGCGTCATGGCGACGTCTTCGCGCTTCGAAATTTTCAGGCCGTTGCGCTTTAAAGCCGCTTCGTTGTGAGGATCAGACACGGAGTCTCGCTCCTTCGCTATCGACGAATATGGGTGACACGACTTCGACCAGGGTATCGCCACCCCGAACCGGATCATACGCGCGGACGATTTCGCCCATGCGCGACTCGGCATTCTTCAGGAACCCGAGTCCGATCCAATGTCCGTTCGAAGGCGAGTAGGCAACCGAAGTCAAATAGCCTTGATCGTTGGCGGCCGTCGGCTCCGCATCGCGGTTGACGAAGTGGGCGCCCGATCTCAACCGCGCGGCGCGATCGACGGGCCGGAAGCCGGCGAGACGTGGACGGTTCGCATCGGTGAGGCCGGAGCGCTCCGACAGAACGCGGCCGATATAGTCTTTCTTCTTCGACGCCATTTTTCCGAGGCCGACATCGGCCGCCGTCGTCATGCCGTTGATTTCCGGTCCGCCGACGTGGCCCTTCTCGATACGCATGACGCCGAGAGCTTCCGTACCATAGGGCGTGACCCCAAGGTCGGCGCCCTTTTCCATCAGCGAACGAGCGAGCAAATCGCCGTGCCGCGCCGGAACGGCGATCTCATAAGCAAGCTCGCCCGAGAACGACAGCCGGTAAATTCGCGCCTTCAGTCCGCCGAGCGCCGTGATTTCGGCGACGCCCATGTACGGAAGACCTTCGTTCGAAACGTCGAAGGGCTTGTCGACGATACGCGAGATGAGTTCACGCGCGCGGGGACCGGCAACCGAGTATTGCGCCCACTGATCCGTCGACGGCACGATCTGCACGTCGAGATCGGGCCAATGCCACTGCTTGCACAGCTCGAGATGCTGCACGACTTTGATGGCGTTGACCGTCGTCGTCGTGACGAAATAGCGATCCTCCGCGAAGCGCGCCGCGGTGCCGTCGTCCATCATGATGCCGTCTTCCCGCAGCATCGCGCCGTAACGCGCTTTGCCGACCGCAAGTGTGCTCATCATGTTGATGTAGACGCGGTCCAGGAACTTCCCGGCGTCAGCCCCGTGAACTTCGACCTTGCCGAGCGTCGACACATCGCAGAAGCCGACGCCATTACGCACGCCGTTGACTTCGCGGATGACCGACGTCAGCGAGTCGGATTCGAACGGCTTAGAGAAATAAAGAGAGCGGAGCCACAATCCCGCTTCGATGAAAACCGCGCCTTGGGCCTTCGCCCAATTGTGCGAGGGCGTGAGACGGAACGGCTTGAAGTGCTTGCCGCGATGCTCGCCCGCAAGCGCGCCGAGTGAAACCGGCGTGTACGGCGGACGCGCGGTCGTGATCCCCGTCTCCGGAATGGACTTGCCCGTCAGCCGCGCCATGATCGCCATGCCGTTGACGCCCGAAGTCCGTCCTTGATCGGTCGCCATGCCGAGCGTCGTGTAGCGCTTAAGATGCTCGACGGAGCGATAGCCTTCGCGCTCCGCAAGAGCAACATCGGCCGCCGTGACGTCGTTCTGGAAATCGACGAAGGCTTTGTGCTTCGCACCCTCGACATGCCAGAACGCCGTGACGCCGCTCGGTTCGTCGTCGGAGGACGGGACGGCGATCGGCTTCGCATCGAAGCCCGCGTTCGAAGCTGCCGCGCTGCCGGTGCGCGCGCCTTCGGACAAACAGGACGAGAGCGAGAATGAACCGTTCGCGGCACCGGCCGCAGCCAGAGTCTTCGGCATCGTTCCGGGCACGAACGCGGCGATATCGTCACGCCATTGCGAACGGCCACCAAGATGCGTCGTGATCTGCACGTTCGGGCTGAAGCCGCCGGAGACGACGAGCAGATCGCAGGAAACCGAGTGAACGCCGCCCGATGAGTCGATGATGCGGGCGCCCTTGACGCGAGACCGCCCAATCGCATCGGTAACGACGCCGCCGGTAAAGACGCGAATGCCGAGCGCGTCGGCGCGCGCCTTGATTACTTGCGGAAGCGCCGGGCGCGGATCGACGAGAGCCGCAACCGTGATGCCTGCCGCCGTGAGATCGTTGATGGTCGAAGCGCCGTCGTCGTTACTGGAGAAGACGACCGCGATGCGGCCCGGGGCAACGCCGTGACGGTTGATATAGGTCCGCGCTGCGCTCGCAAGCATGACGCCAGGGCGATCGTTGTTTCCAAAAACGATCGGCCGTTCCGTCGCGCCTTGCGCGGCGACAACCTGCTTCGCGACGATGCGCCAGAGTCTCTGCCGCGGCTGACCCTCTGCTGGCTTCGGCAGATGATCGGCAACGTGTTCCACCGCGCCGAACGTGCCGCCGTCATAGGCGCCGAACACGGTCGTTCTCGGAAGCAGGCGGACATTCGGCAATGCCGCAAGCTCTGCGACGACACCCTTCGCCCATTCGGCCGAACTCTTGCCGTCGACCGAGCGGTTCTCGGCGAGAAGACGTCCGCCGAGCGTGAAGCTTTCATCGGCGAGAATGACGCGCGCACCGGAGCGGGCAGCAGCGAGCGCCGCCATCAGTCCGGCAGGTCCAGCGCCGACGACCAGCACATCGCAGAATGCGTTCGCCTTGTCGTAGATGTCGGGATCGTCCTCCATCGCGGCGCGGCCGAGACCGGCGGCACGACGGATCATCGGCTCGTACAGCTTTTCCCAGAACGACGCCGGCCACATGAATGTCTTGTAGTAAAAGCCGGCCGAGAAAACCGGCGACAGCAGGCCGTTGACGGCCATCACGTCGAGTCTCAGCGATGGGAAACGGTTTTGGCTGGTCGCCTCGAGCCCATCATAAAGTTCGACCGTGGTCGCTTTTGTATTGGGCTCGCGGCGCGCGCCGGAGCGCAGCTCGACAAGCGCGTTCGGGTCTTCCGATCCGGCCGAGAGGATGCCGCGCGGGCGATGGTATTTGAAGGAACGGCCGACCAGATGCACGCCGTTCGCCAGAAGCGCCGAGGTTAGCGTGTCTCCGCCGAAACCATCGTACTCCATGCCGTCAAAAGAAAATCTCAGAAGCTTCGAACGGTCGACGAGACCACCCTTCGAAAGCCGGAACGACTGATTACCGCTCATGCTGCACCTGCCGTCGTTTTGCTGCGTTGCGACGCGACGTCTTCGGCCAGCTTCACGTCGGAAATTTCATGGGAGCGCGTATCGCGCGTGACGACGAGCCAAGCGTGGCATCCCGCTTGGTGATACCAAAGCTCTTGCGTCGGACCGGCAATGTTTCGGCGCTCGTAGGCATAGGCGTAGAATTCGTTGGCCGCGTCCGGCGAAGCCGGATCGGGCCGCGTGAGGCTCGCGTCGCCAAGATACGAAAACTCGTCGAGGGCACGTTCGCCGCAATGCGGGCATCTGATGCGCATGGTTTTTTAGCCTTCAGTGCAGATTGGGTTGGTTGCCCATGCCTTTTTCGTCGATCATGTGGCCGGTGCGGAAACGATCGAGGCGATAGCTGCGCGCAACCTCGTGCGGCTCGTTTTTCGCGATCAAATGCGCGAAGCAGAGACCCGAGGCGGGCGTTGCCTTGAAACCGCCGTAGCACCAGCCGGCATTGATATAGAGACCGTTGATCGGCGTCTGATCGATGATCGGCGAACCGTCCATGCTCATGTCCATGATGCCGCCCCACGAACGGAGCAGCCGGACCCGGCCGATGCGCGGCATCAGCGCCATGCCGCCTTCGATGACATCCTCGACGACAGGCAGATTACCCCGCTGTGCATAGGAATTATAACCGTCGAGATCGCCACCGAACACGAGGCCGCCCTTGTCGGACTGGCTGATATAGAAGTGGCCCGCGCCGAAGGTGACGACGCCGTCGATGAACGGCTTGATGCCTTCCGATACGAACGCCTGCAGTACGTGGCTCTCGATCGGGAGATTGAGACCGGCCAGTGCCGCGACACGCGAGGAATTGCCCGCGCATGCGAGGCCGACTTTTTTCGCCGCGATGAAGCCCTTCGACGTCTCGACGCCAGTGATGCGTCCGGCGTCCATCCGGAAGCCGGTGACTTCCGTATTTTCGATAATGTCGACGCCGAGCTGGTCGGCGGCACGAGCGTAGCCCCAGGCGACCGCGTCATGGCGCACCGTGCCACCGCGCTTCTGCAGCAATCCGCCTTTGATCGGGAAGCGGGCGTCATTGAAGTTCAGCCACGGATACATGCGGCGGACGGCTTCGTCATCGAGAAGCTCGGCATCGATGCCATGCATCCGCATGGAGTTTCCGCGACGGGCGTAGGAGTCGCGCTGGCCATCCGAGTGATAGAGATTGAGGATGCCGCGCTGCGAAACCATCGCATTATAGTTGATGTCTTGCTCGAGGCCTTCCCACAGCTTCATGCTCGTCTCGTAGAACGGCACGTTGCCGGGAAGCAGGTAGTTCGAGCGGACAATTGTCGTGTTGCGCCCGATGTTGCCCGAGCCGACCCAGCCCTTTTCGACGACGGCAATATTTTTAATGCCGTAGCGTTTGGCGAGGTAATAGGCGGTCGCGAGGCCGTGTCCGCCGGCGCCGACGAGAACGACGTCGTAGGCGGGCTTCGCAGTGGCTTTGCGCCAAGCTGGGCGCCATCCGGTTTGACCCCGGAAAGCTTCGAGCAGAACTGGAAATATTGAATAGCGATCAGACGCCATGGCTGTTCTTCAAGTCCCTGTCGCGGGTGGCATGGGAACGTCGTAATACCAACACGATGCCTTGTACATCAGCAGGGAATTGACCTTAATATAAGTCATTCTTATTATGTGGGGGACCATGACAGTTCGCCAAAACCGTCTTCCGTTTGACCTGCACGCGCTCGAAGCTTTTCTGGCCGTGTGCGAAGCGCGTTCGATGGCGGCGGCAGCAAAAAAACTTTCGTTGACGCAGCCCGCGATCTCGCAGGCCATTGCCGATCTCGAAACCAGAATGCGGGTCAAACTTTTCGACCGCAGCGTTCGTCCGATCGCATTGACGCCTGCGGGCGAGATCATGCGTCAGCGTGCGTCCGCGCTGCTCTCGGAAGCACGTCAGATCACGACGGCGATCCGGCATACGGCACGCGGACGGCTCGCGCTCATTCGCGCCGGATTGGTCGATAGTCTGTCGCGCGCCTTGACCGGCCCCGTCGCTTCATTCCTTACCGAACACGCCGAGCAGGTATCGATCCAGTCAGGCTTGACGGCCTCGCACGCAGGTTCCCTGTTGACGCGCAATCTCGATCTGTTCATCGGCGTCGACGACATGAGCGACATCGAGGGTCTGGACCGCTTCGAGCTGTTGAACGAGCCCTACATTTTAGTCTTTCCAGAAAAGACGAAAATACCGAGATCGATCGCCGACCTTGCCGAGGCGGCGGATCGGCTGCCGTTCTTGCGCTACAGCGCGCGATCCAGAACCGGCATCGACATCGAGCGCCATCTCCGCCGGTTGAACATCGATTTTCCGAACGGGCTTGAATTCGACACGCCATTCGGCGTGACGGATATGGTCGCGCGCGGCAAAGGCTTTGCGATTTCAACACCGGTCTGCGTCGCGGAAACGGCGTTCGACGGCAATCGCATACGCACCGCTCCGCTACCGGGGCCAAGCCTGAGGCGGACCTTGACTTTGGTCAGCCGGAGACAAGAACTCGGCACGTTGCCGCGCGAACTGACGCGCGCCTGCAAGGAGGCGCTGGAGCGCTCGGTCCTGACGGGTCTTCGCGAGACGATGCCCTGGTTGCGCGACGAGTTGCGCTGACCGGAAGCGGCTGAACGGCCGAAATAAATCTCGTTTCTTTCCACCACGCTGCATCGCCGTCTTGAAACCGGCGCGGCGATTGGCCCGCCGCCCATACGTCGCTGCACAAGATTTGTGCCTTGTTTACAGACTTTACGTCGCGTTGGCGGGATCTCGTGCGGGGTGTACTTAGGTCCATAAGGCCCTGGGTGGCGAACGGCAGCAGATGACACTTCAGGTCATTATCATTCGGGCAGACGGCGCCCTCGCGGAAACCGAGGACGTGCGCTGGCGGGCGTTCGCGAAAGCCTTCTCGGAATCCGATTATCGATGGTCGTGCGACCGCGAAGGTTTCGCGCTGACGACGAAGCTTGGCGGCGGCGAAGCGCGCATGGCGCATTACGTTCGCTCTCTTCTGCGTGGCCGCCCCGAGACTGAAGACTTCACTCTGCTCATTCAGGCAATGCACCGGCGTGCATCCAAGATTTTCAGCGAAATGCTGGCCGATAGCCGCATCGAACCTCGGTCCGGTATTCGTGAATTGGTTGTCACGGCGCGCGCCGAAGGCTTGCGCCCCGTCCTCGTCTCAACGCTGTCCCGCCGCGACACGGATAAACTTCTTGAAACGGTTCTAGGTCAGCGAGGCCAAGAAGTTTTCCACCTCGTCGTCGCCGATGATGCCCTCTACAGCGGCGATTGCGAGCGTCTCTATCGCGATACGCTGGCGCTGGTCGACACCGGCCCTGAGCATTGCATGGTCATTGAGGCAGGCCGAATCGGACGCGAGGCTGCGCGCGCGGCGGGCTTCCCGGTCATCACGACACGCAGCGCCTTTTGCAAGGAAACACCGGCGTTCGGCGCCGGAAGCGTGGTCGTCGAAAGTCTCCCGGACCTTATCGCCGGTCCCGACCGTCACCGCCTCGATCTTTTGAATTCTGAAAATAAAGCTGCCCTGTTATCGGCACTGCAACGCCTGCACGCCGGTAATTGCGAAGGGTTGGCCGATCTTGATTGGACCGATCAGATGCGCGTTTCCGATATTCTGAAAACCAAGGGCTCGGCTGTGAAGACGATCGAGCCGAAGGCAACTTTGCGGGCCTTGGCGCATAGTTTCAGAAAAGAAGCCGTCGGCGCCATGCTCGTCCTTGATGCCGAGGGCCGTCTGCAGGGCATCGTTTCGGAACGCGATCTCGCGCGCGCCATCGACGAGTTCGGCACCGGCTTGCCGGAAATGCGTGTATCCGATCTCATGACGCGATCGGTCGTGACCTGCGCGCCGGAAGATAGCGTTGCGATCGTCGCCAACGTCATGACGCAGCGCCGCATCCGTCACTTGCCCGTCGTCGTGAACGGCATCGTCGTCGGCCTCATCAGCATCGGCGACGTTCTCAAACATCGTCTGGACGAAGTGCAACTCGAGGCTGACGTTCTGAGAGACGTGGCCCGCGCGCGCCGCTGATCAGACCCGCCCAAACCCAGACCAGTTTGCTGCAAGCTCCGCATGGCAAGCATGGCTCATGCTGGACCCGAGCTATCTCGACGCCATTAAAAAATTCGAAGGTTTTTCTGCCGAAGCCCGCTGGGACTACGCGCAGAACTCGAACGGCTACGGCACGCGCGCTCGCTATGCGGGCGAAGTCATCGACAAGGCGGAAGCCGATCGCCGTTTCGCCGGAGAGATCAAGAAAGCCGCCGATTTCGTCGACCGTTTCGCGCCAGGGCTGGATGATGGCAGCCGCGCGGCGCTGACATCGTTGACCTACAACGCGGGAACGGCTTGGACCCAGGGCGGCCTCGGCGACGCGGTTTCGAGTGGTGATATGGACAAGGCGCGCTCGCTATTCCTGCAATACCACAAGGCCGGAGGCGCTGCGGTCGACGGTCTGGTTCAGCGTCGGCTGCAGGAAGTTGTTTGGTTCGGATCGGGAACGCCGGAAGCGCAAACCGCGCAATCGGCGTCGGTCGTCGCTATGGCGCAGCAACCAAGCACGGCTCCCGCGACGGACATAGAGAGCCCGGCCTCGCCGTACGCGGTTGCGTCGCACTCGACAAGCGTCGTCCGTCTCGCCGATAGCGTTACGGACCCGCGATCGTCATCCACGCGCGCCTTTACCGATCTTGGCGGCGATCCGGCCTTGCTGGCGCTGCTCGCCCACATCGGCAAAAGCCAGCCGACGCGCGAGTCCGACGATAAGAACGCTGAACCTAAAACGCAGCCGCAGGCCGTCTGATCGGTCGCGGACGCGCGGCGCGTTAGAGTGCTTCCGGAAAAGTGGGAACCGGTTTTCCGATAAGAAGCACGACAAAACAAAGATCTAGAGCCGATCCGCGATTCAACGAAAAGCGGAAAAGCTCTAGCGCGCCACCCACTGCACGATGATCGCAAGAAGCAACAGCAGCACGGCAGCGAACCCTGCAAGCCCTAAAGGCGCAAAGCGGCTGAAGACCGCTGAGCTAGGCCCGGCGCCGCTGCGGGAAGCGCCGGTATTATCGTGAGCCGCGCGAGATCGTCCTGCCGCGAATGCCGCGAACCGCTGCACGAACGTCTGCAGATCCGCGGAAACCACGGCGGGCGTCGCCTGCATTCGCATTTGATCGGCGCCGATCATCGGCTGCGGCAAGCCGGGATCGTCGCCCCCGACAAATCCGTCCGTGGCATACCGAGCCGTCGCCAGCTTTGATGCGGTGACGGCGCTGTCTGCTGATTTTTGCGCACTTGCCTGCCCTGCGGCGGCAGTTTCCATGGCATGCAGTTGCTCGTCGAGCAGCGTCAGCAGGACGGTCGTGACGGCTTTGTTGTCGGTGGCGATCGGCGGGGCTTGCTGATGCGAGACCGACTGCGATGTCTCCGCCGGCGGACCGTCACGGTGGCGTAAAAGCTCGCGCTCGCCGTTCATGAGGGCGCTATTGGCGAGCAGTCGGCCGACGGCCTCGGGATTGGTCGCCATGAGTTTTCCACCTCAAGGTCCACCCCCGCACATCGCGAAAAATGTATCGCCTTAACGCGGCGGGGGAGCGTTCGCGCGCGGGTTCGACAGGGTTTGAGCAAGAAACGCAAAAACATCCTCGACGGGAGGATCGTTGAGATCCTGTTTCAAGGCATCGTAGACGCGCGGCACGGTTTCGAGCGCCCGATCGAGCGTCAGATCAGTGCCGGGCCGGTAACCGCCGATAGACCTGAGATCGCGCGTATCCTCGAAACGAGAAATGCTCTCGATCAGTTGTGTCGTAAACTGCGACTGCTGTTTCGTTCGAATCTTCGGTGCGAGGCGCGACAGCGACGCCAGCGGATCGACGGCCGGCAACCGCCCCTGGCTCGCGATGCTCCGTTCCAGCACGATGTGTCCGTCGAGAATTCCGCGCGCGGCATCGGCAATCGGATCGTTGTGGTCGTCGCCGTCGACGAGCACCGAAAGCACGGCCGTAATCGTGCCCGCGCCCTCTTCGCCGGTTCCGGCGCGCTCCAGAAGCCGCGGCAGTGCGCTGAAGACGCTCGGCGGATAACCCCGCGCGACGGGCGGCTCGTCGGACGCAAGAGCCAGCTCGCGCATGGCGTGCGCATAGCGCGTCAGCGAATCGATGATCAGCAGAACGTTTTTGCCTTGGTCGCGATAATATTCCGCGATGCACATCGCGGCGGCGGGCGCCAGGCGGCGCATCATCGGGCTTTCGTCCGACGTCGCAACGACGGAGACGACGCGATCGCGCGAGGCGCTGAGCGTATCGTCGAGAAAGTCGCGAACCTCGCGGCTGCGTTCACCCACAAGCGCGAGAACCGTCACGTCGCTGGAGGGCGCACGGCTGAGCATGGCGAGCAACGTCGATTTGCCGACGCCCGATCCGGCAAAAATGCCGATGCGCTGACCAGCGCAAATCGGCGTGAAGAGGTCGATTGCCTTGACGCCGGTCTTCATTGCTTCACCGAGGCGGCTTCGACGCATCGCGGCCGGCGGGCTGCCTTGGATCGGAACGGCGCGTTCGCCGGGAATGAGCGGTCCGCGATCATCGATGGGGTGGCCAAGGGCATTCAGCGTGCGCCCGAGCCAGGACTCATGCGGCGATAACGTCAGCTGGCCCGACAGCGCAGTGACGGACGCGCCAAGCTCGATCCGGTGATCGGCGATGAATGGGGTGACGTTGATGACCTGAGCATCGATGCTCGCAACCTCGGCCAGCACCGATCCGCCGATGCCGGAAATCGACACCGCATCGCCAATGGAGACGAATTTCGATAGCCCCGTCACGACGATGTACGTCGGACTGATGCGCGCCACCCTGCCCGAAATCCGATGCGCAGGCCGCCGGGCCGCAGCAGCGGCGAGCAGGGTATCAAGCCGGTCGAACGCCGTCGCGGCGGTTGCTGCTGTCACGGGTTGGCCCTGCGATCGATCATGAGCCTGCGATCGTCTTCAACGAGTCCTGCAGCGACGATTCGGTTTCTCGCAGAACGTTGCTGACAGCATCGAAGCTTCGTTGCAGCGTTGTCAGATGGGTCATTTCGAGAATGGGATTGACGTTCGATTTCTCGACATACCCCTGGACGACGCCCGTGCGTAAAAAGTCGATCTCCGGAACAGCGGGCTGGTCGGTAATAACGGAAGCGCCATGCCCGCGCGTGAGATTTGCTCCCTGCGGCATGCGGTAAAGACCAAACGCGCCGAGATTATTGCCGTCTTGCAAGATCGTGCCGGCCTTGTTGACCGTGATGGGACCGCCGTCCGGATTGAGCTGGACCGGCGTCCCGCCGGCATCGAGGAAGGGGTCGCCCGCGAGGTTGGTCAAAACGCCATCGGCACGCATTTGCATGCGGCCGTCGCGCGTATATGCAGGGCCGGTCGGCGTTTGTATCGCAAGCCACGCGTCGCCCCTGACGGCGATGTCCAGGGGATTATCGGTCTGGGTTATCTCGCCGCCCTCGGTCGAAAGATGGGTTCGGCCCTGGGAAACAAAGCTGACGCCCGTCTGGCTGGACTTCTGGCCGGATTTGGTGAGAAGCTCTTCGAACGACATTTCTTCCGCCCGGAAGCCCGCCGTCGAAGCGTTCGCGACATTGTTGGCGACGGTATCGAGCCGGCGCTGAAGCGCGAGTTGCGCGGAAAGCCCGACATAAATGTTCGATTGCATGGCTCGTTTGTCTCGCGGGCGCTATCCGGACTCAACTGGGAAACGCTGTTTCAGTCCTGGGTGCGAGAATTTAAGGACACGAGCTTGTGGGGGACTGACGACCGGTTCCCGCAACGCCAACCGGCGGAGCGGGTAAGTCCCGCGCAAGGCGAAGCCCCACTTATGGGATATCCGAACGAATCTCTTGAGGGTGCCCGCGTGACAATCCTGATCGGCCTATTCATCACCCTGGCGTGCATGTTGGGTGGCTTCACGGCCATGGGCGGGCACGTCATGGTCATCTGGCAGCCCTGGGAATACGTCATCATCTGCGGCGCCGCGCTCGGCACGTTCGTCGTCGCCAATCCTATGAAAACAATCAAAGATTGCGGAAAAGCAACCACTCAGGCGTTCCGCAACGACGTGCCGACGATGGATGAGCACATCGAGCTGCTGTCGCTTCTCTTTTTCATGATGCGCGAGCTGCGCGACAAGTCGCGGGCCGAGATGGAAATGATCATCGACGCGCCGCAGGATTCAGAGGTCTTCAAGCGCTCGCCGAGCGTGACCGCCGACGACGAGCTGACGACATTCATTTGCGATTATTTCCGCCTGATCATCATGGGCAACGCCCGCACCCACGAAATCGAATCGTTGATGGACGAAGAGATCGAGACGGCGCGCTACGACAAGCTCAAGGCCTACCACGCGCTCGTCGCGGTCGGTGACGGCCTCCCGGCTCTCGGCATCATCGCCGCCGTGCTCGGCGTTGTGAAGGCCATGGGGGCGATCGACCAGTCGCCGGAGATTTTGGGCCACCTGATCGCATCGGCCCTCGTCGGCACGTTCGCAGGTATCTTCTTCTCTTATGCCGTCGTCGGCCCCCTCGCCACGAAGGTCAAGATCGTGCGCGAAAAGAGATTGCGGTCTTACGTCATCGTCAAGCAATCGCTGCTGGCGTTCATGAACGGCGCCATGCCGCAAGTCGCGATCGAGCACGGCCGCAAGGCCATCTCAGCTTACGAGCGGCCGACCATCAACGAGGTCGAGGCGGCGACGATCAGCGGCGGTGCGCGAGCAGGCGAAAGCAAAAAGGCGGCCTGATGATGTCTTGCGGCGCCCCTCGGAGTTCGAAGACATCGCTGCCGGCTGAGCGAGATCGTCGTCGATCAAAAGGACGGGTCGTGCCGTGACGGTTGACGCACCCGCCAAGCTAATGGCCGCACACAAATCGCTGGAGCGTGCCCTTTCGGCTGGCCAGAATCGGCCGGATCGACTCCCGGGACTGCAAACGATATTCGGTCAATTGTCGCGCGTGATGGTCGAAGAGCTCGGCAGCGTTTCGTCGTTGCCTATGAAGGCGCGGCTGCTCGATCTCTCCGCTTCGACAATCGGCGAAAGCTGCAATCTTCCGGCCAATACCTACGCTGGCGTTGTCCGCGCCGAGCGCTGGCGCAACTGGCTGTATTTCATTTCCGATCCGACGCTAACCGCGCTTTTTGTTGAATCGGCGCTGGGCTGCGAAGCCCTTCCTCAAAACGGCCTTACCGAACGCAGACTGACCAAGACGGACGCCAACATTCTCCGCGTGATGTTCAAACGCGTCGCGCGATCCCTTACGCACGCATTTTCGATCCTCGTCGATGTCCAGCTCGAAGTTGGCGACGTCGTCGACAAGATCGAACTCGAGCCGCAACTGAGCACATCGTCTCCGGTCATCACGGCGCGCTTGGCGATCGAATACTTCGGGCAGACGGGAATTTTGACGATCGTCATTCCGCAGGCCGCGATCGAGCCCGTCCGCGATCTGCTCACCGCGACGCCTTCCGGAGAGGCCGCGCCCGGCGCGCCCGCCTCCGCGCGCGTGAATGACGATTCGTCCTGGTCGAAGCAACTTTCAGAAGAGATCGCGCGGGCCTTCATCGGCCTCAACGGCATTCTGGAGGAACGCCCTATCTCGCTCGGAGAAGTCCAGCGCTTTGCGGTGGGCTCCGTCGTCGAGCTGACGAGCACGTCCTTGGCGCGCGTTCGCCTCGACGCGGATGAAATCCCGCTGTTCTGGTGCGAACTCGGCAAGCGCGACGGCACACTGACATTACGGATCGAGGACGACTTCGATCAGAACAAAGAGTCGATCGATGAATTCTACGGCCTCTAAGGGTGTTGCGTAGCACAAGGCTGCGGCAGGGTTGAACGGTAAGTATCGCGAATTGGCGACTAGCGAATCGAAGGCACAAGGCGATGACGGCGAGCGACATGAATGAAACGGAGCACGGCGGCGAGCCTGCCGTGCTGGACTTCGATCAGCCCTTTGCCGGCATGGGCGCGAGCGGCTTTGCCGACGCCGAAAGCGCGGGCGGCTTTCCGCACATTATGCCCGCCGGTTCGGATGCGGCAAGCATGGGCGAACCGCACGTCGAGGCCGACAACAGCGCCATGATCGCGGGATTGCCCGTGATGATGAAGGTCGTGCTCGGCTCCGCGAAAATGCCCGTCGCAACGCTCACGAAGCTGGCGAAAGGTTCGGTCGTCAAGCTCGACAAGATGGTTGGTGATTCGGTCGATATTCTCGTGAATGGCCATCTGATCGCCCGCGGTGAGGTCGTCATCCTCAACGAAGCGTCGTCGCGTTTCGGCGTCGTGCTGACGCAAGTCGGCAAGATCAGCCCGAGCAAGTAGGCAAATCCCATGATGCCGCGCGACGGTGGACCCGACTCACATAACGCCTCGCGCCCCCTCACGGGAGCCGAGAAAGTCGGCGTCCTTCTTTTGGCGCTTGGTAAGGAGCGGGCAAGCGGTCTCCTGAAAAAATTCAATCCGGAAGAGCTGAACATCATCGTTCGCTCGACCGAGGTCATGCCGACGATCTCGGCGTCAGAGCTGGAAAAGATCGTCGAGGAATTCGAAAGCCAGCTTGGCCTCGGCACGCCGTTCGTCGGACGCCCCGAGGATGTGAAACGTCTCGTGACCGACGTCATCACCGAAAACAAGTCGTCGCTCGACGCCGATTCATTCGTCACGCATCAGGATATCTGGGCGCGGTTTGCGGCTCTCCAGGACGACATTCTGCATGGCTACATGCGGGCTCAGTCGCCGCAGGTCGCGGCCTACTACCTGGATCGGCTTGGAAGCGAACGCGCTTCCAGCATTCTGAAAAGCTTCTCGCCCGCCGAGCGCAACGATCTGATGAATCGCATTCTGGGGCTCGGTCAGGTCGCGCCGCAAGTCATCGAGGCTCTTGAAACGTCGCTGCACGCGGAGCTGTTCGACAACGATCGCCGCTCCTCCGATAAGCATCTGACGATGGCCGGTATCTTGAACAACATGGACAAGGATGAGTCCGCCGCCATTCTGCAATACCTGACGTCGATCAAGCCCAAGGACGCCGAAGCCATTCGCAAGATGCTCTTCAAGTTCGAGGATCTCGTTATGCTTCCGGCGCGGGCCATGACTGTTCTGATGGATGGGATTCCCGTCGAGCGGACGGTTATCGCGCTCCAAGGCGCGGATGCGGAACTTCAAAACAAAGTCTTGGCTGCGTTGTCGCCGCGTGCGCGACGCATGGCCGAAGCCGAATTGCAGGGTCCGGCGAACGTCGCGGCACGCGACGTCGCCGAGGCGCGGCGTGCGATCGTCGATTCCGTTCTGCGCCTGACGGCGGAAGGCACCATCGAGGTTCCGTCTCAGGCAGCCGCCTAAGCCGATAGCGGCAGGATCTTTCCGTGTCCGAACAAGACCAGCAAAGCCGGACAGAGGAAGCAACCGACAAAAAGCTGTCGGATGCGCGCAACGACGGCAATGTCCCATCATCGCGCGAAGTCCCGAACTTCCTGTATTTGATGGCGGCGCTGCTCGTGATCGCTGTGCTTGGACAGACCTTCACAACCCATCTCGCGACCCTGCTGATCGGGCTGCTTGCGAACGCCGGATCGATCCGGCTCGGGAACGGTGGCGACGTGATGCTGCTGTTCGATGTCGTCGGCAGGGCGGCGGCTGTCGTCACGGCGCCGATCATCCTGGCGTTCGGCGCCGCCGGTGTGATGGCTTCCGTAGCGCAGAACCCTCCCATTCCAGTTGCCAAGCGCGTCATCCCTGACATCTCGCGCCTTTCGCCGAGCAAGGGCCTGAAACGTATGTTCAGCCTGTCCGGCCTGTTCGAGTTCATGAAACTGTCGCTGAGATTGATCGTGGTCGTCGTGACCAGCGTCGCGATCCTGATGTATATGTGGCACGACTTCACGAACTCGATCTGGAACGACCCCACCGCCATTCTGGCTCTGTCACAGAAAAGCGTCGTTGCGCTTCTGACCGCCCTGGCGCTGCTGTCCTTTAGCCTCCTGATTTTCGACCTGCCCGTCGCGCACGTTCTGTGGCGGCGCTCGTTGCGCATGGCGAAGCAGGAAATCAAGGACGAGCAGAAGCAGATGGAAGGCGATCCGCTGATGAAGGCGCGGCGCCGCTCGATCGCCAGGGCCCGCATACGTCAACGCATGCTGAAAGGCGTGCCGAAGGCGACGATCGTCATCGCCAACCCGACACATTTCGCGGTGGCGCTGCGCTACGTGCGCTCGGAAGGTGGCGCGCCGCGCGTCGTTGCCAAGGGACAAGACATCCTCGCGCTCAAAATCCGCAGGATCGCCGAAGAAAATGCAATTCCCGTCATAGAAGACAAGGCTCTCGCAAGGTCCCTCTATGCAAAAGTAGAGGTGGATCAAATGATCCCTGCCGAGTTCTACCGGGCCATCGCGGAAATCTTGATCCGCCTGCAGGCACGGCGGAATAACCACAACCCTGTCCGCACCTGAAGGGCGCTCGTCGATGATACAAAAGGTTCGCGTCGATCACTCTTTCGAACGTGAGCGGATTCTGGGCGACAGCGTTCGCAGCGTCGCCGCCGATTTGCGGCTGATCGACCTGCCCGATATCGTCACTTTCCTGAAGTCTGGCCAGATCGGCAGCGTCGGCGCGCTGGTGCAAGCCTCGATCGAGCTGTCCTTCAAACCCGAAACGCTGAAGTTCGGCCATTCGGGGGACGTCTATATCGATTGGGGAAACGAGCCCCGCGTGTCGTTTGACATGGAGTTCCACCACCAGGCCATCCACGTCTATTTCCGTTTGCAGCTCGAAGCGGAAGAGGCGGGCGTCGAGATCACCTACATCTCGTTCGATGGCGAATCGGTCGCGCCGGATCAGAACACCAATCGTCTGCATGACGCGCTCGGCGAAGCCCGCCTGAACTGAAAAGCAAACTGGCGACATGTTCCGCGACATCCCTCCGCCGGGCATCTGTTCAGGCCGACGCAAGCTGGCGCATGCAAACAAGGAGAGAGCCATATCGAGGATCACCGAATGCAGCCGCTGCAACTCTTTGACCTGGCATTTCGCCAAAACGAGTGGCTTACACAGCGCCAGTCGGTGATTTCCCAGAACGTCGCGAACGCCAACACGCCCGGATACAAGGCGAAGGACGTCGAAAGCTTCGAAGACGCGATGCGCAAGTCGGTCCCGATGGCGGTGACGAATGGCGATCATTTCTCGCCGTCCGGTGACGGCTTGGTCCAAGCTCGAGACAACGATTCCCAGCAGGCCGAGGTTCTGATTTCCGGCAACGACGTCAGCCTCGAGCAGGAATTCCTGAAATCGAACGATGTGATGCGCGGCTACAGCATGAACACGCAGATTCTGCGGACGTTCTCCGGCATGCTGCGCACGGTTACGAAAGGCTGAAGATGAGCGATCCTCTCGTCGCATCGACAAGATCCGCGGCCTCCGGGCTCTTCGCGCAGTCGGCGCGCATGCGGGTCGTCTCGGAAAATATCGCCAATGCGTCGACGACCGGCAAGACGCCCGGCGCCGATCCATATCAGCGCAAGACGATCAGTTTTCAAAGCGTGATGGACGAGAACGCCGGCGCCGACCTCGTGCAGGTCGACCAGATCGCACGTGATGAAGCGCCGTTCGAAACGCAATACATGCCCGGCAACGCCGCTGCCGACGGCAATGGCATGGTCAAGATGCCGAACGTCAACATGCTGGTTGAGCTTGCCGACATGCGCGAAGCCTCGCGCTCCTATACCGCGAACACGCAAGTCATCAAGCAGGTGCGCGAACTCGTTTCCATGACCATCGATTTGATGAGGTCGACATGAGCCTATCGATTGCGATGCTGTCTCCCGAGATCAATCGCATCGGCGGCGCCGCGGCGACGAGTGCTCCTGCGATTACGCCGCCCGCGTCCGCCGGCGCTGTGCCCGATACGGGTTTCGCCGATACGCTCGCCTCGATGGCGGCTGATGCGGTTTCGACAATCAAGGCGGGCGAGACGACGGCGACGGCCGGAATGAAGGGGCAGGCGTCGCTGCAGCAGGTCGTGCAGGCCGTCATGATGGCCGAGCAGACGCTTCAGACGGTGGTGGCGGTTCGCGATAAAGTCGTGGGCGCGTACCAGGAAATCAGCCGAATGCAGATTTGAGGACGTAATCGATGAGAGCGCTTTCGATTGCCGCAACGGGCATGTCGGCACAGCAGACCAACGTCGAAGTGATTGCCAACAACGTCGCCAACATCAATACGACGGGCTTCAAGCGCGCTCGCGCGGAGTTCACCGATCTTCTTTATCAGACCGATCGCGCGGCTGGCACCTTGGCGCGCGACGACGACACCATGATCCCGGAAGGCAACCAGCTTGGCCTCGGCGTCCGCACCGTCGCCATTCGCCATCTCTCGATGCAAGGCGCATTGTCGCCGACCAGCAACAAGCTCGACGTGGCGCTCGACGGAAGAGGCTATTTTCAGGTTCAGGGCGAAAACAACGAGATTCTCTATACACGCGATGGCGCATTCAATAAGGATGCGAACGGCCAGCTCGTGACGCTCGATGGTAACGTCGTCATTCCCAACATTACGATTCCTCAGACCGCGACCGACGTTCAGATCAATTCCGCCGGGCAGGTTTACGCGATCATCGGCGCAACCGGGCAGCAACAGCTTCTCGGGCAGTTGGCCATCGCGAACTTCGCGAACGAGACCGGCCTCGATGCGCTCGGCGGCAACATGTTTCGAGAGAACCAGGCGTCGGGCAACGCCGTGATCGGCAATCCCGGCGATCCGGGCTATGGCAAAATTCACCAGGGTTATCTCGAAAGCTCCAACGTCGATCCGGTGAAGGAAATCACCGAGCTGATCGCGGCGCAGCGCGCTTACGAGATGAATTCGAAGGTCATCAGCGCTGCCAGCGACATGTTCAGCACCATCACAAAGAACATGCCATGATGAAATCGCTGGCGCTCGGCGCGCTTATTTTTATCGGGCTAGGCGGCGTCGCATCTGCGGAAGATGCCGTGCGCACGGTCTTCGTGCCGACCAACGTCATCTATCCCGGAGACATGATCACGGCGGATGCGCTCGTCGAGCGCAAAGTTCGCGTCAGCTCCGCCAATGCCGCTGTTTTCGGGGAAAATCCCAAGGATCTGATCGGCAAGATGGCGCGGCGAACTTTGCTGCGCAACGAATACGTGCCGCGATCGGCCGTGCGCGAGCAGGATGCCGTGCTGCAGGGTAAGTCCTACAAAGTCATCTACAATTCGGAGTCGCTTTCGATCGTGGGCGAAGGCATTGCGCAAAAGGCCGGCGCGGTCGGAGAAATCATTCCGGTGCGCAATCCGGCGAGCGGCATCATGTTCAAGGCGCGCGTGCAGGCGGATCAAACCCTGGCGGTCGACGAGCAATGAAAATTTGCGTCGCATTGCTGTTTTTGATTTTCGGAGCGGCCTCTGCCGGCGCCGCGACGCGCATCAAGGACATAACCGACGTCAAAGGCATTCGTACCAATCAGCTTGTGGGCTACGGCCTCGTCGTCGGATTGAACGGAACGGGCGACACGCTGCGGAACTCGCCGTTCACGCAGCAATCCGTGCAAGCGATGCTCGATCGGATGGGCGTCAACATTCGTGGCTCGCAGTATGAGCCGCGCACGCGCAACGTCGCCGCCGTCATGGTGACCGCCGAGCTTCCGCCTTTCGCGACCAAAGGCTCGCGCTTCGACATTACCGTCTCATCGATGGGCGACGCGAAATCGCTTGCGGGCGGCTCGCTGATTTTGACATCGCTATCAGGTGCCGATCAGGTGATCTATGCCGCCGCGCAAGGTCAGGTGACGATCTCCGGTTATCTCGCGAAGGGCGCGGCCGAAAGCATCACGTCAGGCATTCCGACGCGCGGACGCATTCCGAACGGCGCGATTGTCGAACAGAACGCGCCCGGGATGTCCATCGAGGGGATGCCGCTGGTCCTCGAATTGCGCAACCCGGATTTCACGACGGCTATCCGCATCCAGGACGCGATCAACGCCTTCGCCGGCCAGCGCTACGGCATGAAGATCGCGCGGGCCGAAGATCTTCAAAGCATCACGCTCAATCGCCCGCGCGGTCTTTCCGCGACGCGCCTTTTCGCGGAAATCGGCGAAATCAGAGTTGATCCCGATCAGACTGCGCGCGTTGTCATCGACGAAAGAACGGGAACGATCGTCATCGGCAGCGAAGTGCGCATTTCGACGGTGGCTGTCGCGCACGGCAACATTACCGTGCGCGTGAAGGAGCAGCCCAAGGTTTCGCAACCGTTGCCGTTCTCAAATGGTGAAACAGTGACCGTTCCCGATACCGAGGTCGATGTTCACGAGGCTGGCGGCAGCATCGAAACCATACGCGGCGCAAGTCTCAGGGAACTCGTCTCGGCGCTCAATCGCATGGGGCTGAAGCCCATCGGCATCATTGCCATTCTCCAGGCGATGAAGACGTCCGGCGCGCTGCAGGCGGAGCTTGTGGTGCAATGACGATCGCAGCCGCGCAACATCCATCCCGATTATCGCAAGTTGCGCGGTATGGCTGCGTCGCGGCTGTCTTTAGCGTTGCTATCCTGCTTGCTGCACCTGCCTCGGCGACGGGCGACGCCAAACCCGACAAGGATAGAGAGGCCATCGACTCGCTGCCGTTGCCGCCCGCCACGCCGCAGCAGTTGAGTCCAGCCGAGCAATATTGCTCAAGCGTCGTCGATGCGGCTGCCGCGGCGCAAATCGCGCAGCAGACGAGCAATCTCGAAAAGGCGCGCAAGGAGCTCGCCGGCCGCGTCGCAATTCTCGATGCCAAGACGGCGGAGCTGAAAAGCTGGGTCAAGAAGCGCGAAGAGTTTACCGCGCACGCGACGACCGCGCTCTTGGACATTTACAGCAAGATGAAGCCTGACGCGGCCGCGCGTCAGCTGACCGAGATGAACGAATTAACCGCAGCCGCCATCACGGCGAAGCTTTCCCCGAAGGTTAGCAGCCTCATTTTGGCGGAAATGGAGGTAACGAAAGCCTCGCGCATCACGACGATCATTGCCGGCGCTAGCGATGTCGCGGCGAAGCTGGAGTCGATGGCCAATGCCCAGCATCAATAGGCCAAAATCGCGTGCGTTCGCGGCGGCATGTCTGGCGCTTCTGCTGCCGGCATGCGCGATGGACCAGCTGAAAGAGGTCGGCCGCGAGCCGGTCATGTCGCCGGTCGGAAGCGGCTTGCTGCCTGAGCGCCTGCCGCACGTCCAGCTTCCGGTAACGAAGGCCGCTTATACCTCGGGCAACTCGACGTGGCGTGATTCCGGCGCCGATCTGTTTCGCGACGCCCGCGCTTTCAAGAACGGCGACGTCGTCACCGTGAAGGTCCAGATCAAGGATCAGGCGACGCTCGGCAACACGCTCAACCGCAAGCGCGATTCGAGCGTCGGCCTTACGTCCGCACTCGACTATGATTTTGGCTTCGGTGGCGCCGGCGCTGCGGGTTCCGGCAGCTTGAACGGCAATCTCGATCGCACGACGTCCACGGACTCGAAAGGCGGCATCACGCGGTCAGAGAACATCAACCTTCTCGTCGCCGCTGTCGTCAGCGAAGTTCTGCCCAACGGCAATCTGGTCATCAGCGGCACGCAGGAAGTGCGCGTCAACTTCGAGGTTCGCGTCCTGAGCGTGGCGGGCATCATCCGGCCGCGCGATATTTCGACGGACAACCAGATCTCCTACGACAAAATCGCCGAAGCACGGGTTTCCTACGGCGGCAGGGGCCGCGTAATGGAGGTTCAGCAGCCCGCTTATGGCCAGCAGATTCTCGACATCGTAGCGCCGTTCTAGGATCGAGGCGGGACATGGCGCAGGCGCTCATACCAAGTAATGGAATTGCTCCGAGCGCCGGACCGAGCACGGCGGACCTCGTGAAATCCATGATCGCGGCGATTGTTCTCGGTGTCGCGGGCGGTGGCGCGTTCGGATATTTCGCCATTCCGGTCGGCCCCGCGCCGATACCTGTAGAAGACGCAAAACCAGTAAGCATCGCGCCTGAAACGCCGTCGGCCGGACGTTTTCCGAGTGATGCGCTGGAAATTGCAATCCCCTCGATCATCGTCGACTTGAGCGGCGAACCGAAGTCGCGCGTCCGCCTGGACGTATCGATTGTCGCCGTGCACGGCACATCCGAAGGCAGTTTGCTGAAGAACGAAGTCCGCGAGGATATCATCGCCTACCTCAAGGGCTTGACGGTTGCGGACATCCAGGGCGTCAGGGGACTTCAGAACCTGCGCGAGCAACTCGAGGATCGCGCGAGAATCCGTGGCCGGGGCACAGTCCTTGGCTTGCTGATCGGCGGGTTCGTGATCGAATGAGCAAGCGATTAATCCTGCTGGCGCTCGCTCTCTTAGCGCTAACGCCGACGGCGGCGCTCGCCCAGACGATCGACCTCAACACGCTTTTCCCTGCGGGCGACGCATCGGTCTCCGGCCGCATCGTTCAGCTTCTGGTCGTGATGACCGTGCTGTCGGTGGCCCCCGGCCTGCTGATGATGGTGACGTCATTCGCCCGATTTATAATCGCGCTGTCGTTCCTCCGGTCGGGCCTTGGGCTTCAGACGACGCCGAGCAATTTGATTCTCGTCAGTCTTGCGCTGTTCATGACGCTGTTCGTCATGGCGCCGACCTTCCAGGCGGCCTGGGATAATGGCGTGAAGCCAATGGTGGAGAACAAGATCAGCCAGCAAGACGGCTATACGCGCACGACCGAGCCGTTTCGCATCTTCATGAAAGCGAACGTCCGAGAGAAGGACATCGCGATTTTCCAGGACCTCTCGGCGGAGCGTTTCGGCGATGCGAATAAAGCCGGCCCCGACGACCTCCGCGTCCTCATTCCGGCGTTCATGGTCTCGGAACTGCGGCGTGGCTTCGAAATCGGCTTCCTGGTAACGCTGCCGTTCCTCGTCATCGATCTTGTAGTGGCAACGATTATGACGGCGATGGGCATGATGATGATGCCTCCGACCGTCGTGTCTCTACCACTTAAAATATTGTTCTTTGTTCTTGTCGACGGCTGGAGCTTGCTCGTCGGAGCGCTCGTCAAATCTTTCACATAAAGCGGCCGAATTTTCGCGCCGCCGCGGCACCTGGGCTTGGCAATTGTTTTCGCCACGGGCCCGGCTGGTAACCATTAAGAAATAACTCTCCGGTACTTCATTGCCCATGACAGAGTGGTCGAGTCGAACCACAGGCATGAAGCCGATCTGCCAGGCCGGCAAACCCGGTATGTCCCCAGTAACGCGCATATTAAGTGCCGAGTAGAAGGACAAGGGACATGGGCATGAATAGCATTAATACCAACGTTGCAGCGATGACCGCGCTGCAGTCACTGCAGCAGACGTCGAAAGACATGCTGACCACGCAGAGCCGCATTTCGACGGGCTTGCGCGTCGCTTCCGCTTCCGACAACGCCGCTTATTGGTCGATCGCGACGTCGATGCGCTCCGACAACGCCGCGCTTTCGACGGTTCAGGACGCACTCGGCCTTGGCAAGGGCACCGTCAACGTCGCTTACACCGCGATGAACAGCAGCATCGATCTCGTCTCGCAGATGAAGCAGAAGCTGGCCGCAGCTCTCGGACCGGGCGTCGATAAGAGCAAGATTCAGTCGGATATCACGGAACTTCAGAACCAGCTCAAGGGCGTTGCCGATTCGGCAAGCTTCTCTGGCGAGAACTGGCTCTCGGTCGACTCTTCGGTTACCGGCTACAACGCGACGAAATCGATCGTTTCGTCGTTCACGCGCAATTCGAGCGGCACCGTCTCGATCGGTTACATCACGGTCGATACGTCGAAAGCCATTCTGTTCGATGCCAGCACCGGCACCGGAGCCGGCGGTATCCTCGACTCGCAGCGTGATTCGGCGGGCGCCGTTGTCGCGACGGGCGGCACGTCGCTCATGAACATCGACATCAGCAGCCTGACCAACAGCGCTACCGACCAGGCGACGCTCTCGGGTTATGTCCAGGCGGTCTCCAAGGCACTCGACGAAATGACGACTGCGGCGACCGGGCTTGGCGCCAACCAGACCCGTATCAATCTGCAGAGCGACTTCGTGTCGACGCTGCGCGATTCGATCACGACGGGCGTTTCGCAGCTCGTTGACGCCGACATGAACGAAGAATCGACGAGACTTCAGGCATTGCAGGTTAAGCAGCAGCTCGGCGTCCAGGCGCTCAGCATTGCCAACCAGTCGAGCCAGAACATCCTCTCGCTCTTCCGCGGCTGATGAATAAGGTTCGGCGCTGACAGGCTCCGAACCTATCTCACGTCCCTTTCTATCGAGACGGGTCGACGGTCCGCGCTCTGGTTGCTTTTGCAGCCGAGGCGAGGACCGGGCGGCCCGTCACCTTTACACAAGGTTCGCTCTCTACCGTCGGCCTGGAACCATGCCGGTAGGGTCCGAGAGATGGATTTGCGTCAATTCCAGAATCTATATAGCAGTCTCGCAGGTCTGGGACGGCAGCGCTTGATGGCGCTCGGCGCGGCGGGCTTTCTGGTATTCGCGCTGATCTCGATCGGCAGCTATTTTGCCTCGCGCTCGAGCTTCGAGACGCTTTACGTCGGCCTGACCCCGCCGGACATCAGCAGCATGGGTCGCGAACTGGCGCAGGCCGGAATTCCATTCGAAGCCAGCTTGGACGGAACGAAGCTCGGTGTGGCGATCGGGCAAGCCGAACAGGCTCGCGCCTTGCTCGCCGAAAAAGGCCTGCCCGGAAGTCCGAACGCCGGCTACGAACTCTTCGACAAACTCGGCGCGCTGGGTCTTACCTCGTTCATGCAGGAAGTGACGCGTGTCCGCGCACTTGAGGGCGAGCTTTCGCGCACGATCCAATACTTGAAGGGCATTCGCGCCGCTCGCGTACACATCTATCTGCCGGATCAAAACGGCTTGCGGACAAAAAAGCAGACGCCGACGGCATCTGTCGTCATTAAAACCGACGTCGCGAGCGATGCAACGCCGGCGCCCGCCATCAAGCATCTCATCGCAGCGGCCATTCCGGACATGAAACCGGAAGACGTCCAGGTTATAGGCACGGACGGAACGTTACTCGGCGGCAGCGGCAGCGCGACCGGCGATGTGCCGGTCCAAATGCTCGATCTCGAGCGCACGATCTCGAAGCAGGTGCAAGATAGCGTGCGTCGCGCCCTGTCGCCGTACCTCGGCATCGACAATTTCGAAGTGAGCGCGATCGCGCGCCTCAACATCGACAAGCACCAGACGACCGAGACGAAATATGATCCAGAATCCAGGGTCGAACGGTCGACGCGCGTCATCAAGGAAGCACAAAGCTCGACCGATGGTTCCGGCAAAACCGATGTCAGCGTCGAGCAGAATATTCCCAACGAGGCTCCAACTTCAAAAGAGCAAAGCAAGCGGGCGCAGGACCGAAAAGAGGAAACAACGAACTACGAAATCAGTTCGCGTTCCGCCTCGACCACGAGCGAAGGCTATAAGGTCGACAGTATTTCGCTTGCTGTTGTCGTCAACAAGAAGCGCATAGCCGAAATCATCGGCAAGGATGCCAAAAGCGAAGACATCGACAAGCAGGTTGCCGAAATAGAGAAGGTCGCGCTGTCCGCCGCGGGTCTCGATACCAAGCGCGGCGATCGCATCAGCGTAGCGGCGGTTGAATTCGCGCAATCGCCCTTCGGCGAAACCTCGGCGTCGAGCAGCGACTGGACCCCGATGCTGATGGGGCTTGCCGGAACCGGAATAAAGTCGCTGACCATCCTTCTCGTCGCGGCCATCGTCGTGCTCGCCGGATTCAAACCCGTGATGCGGATGCTGCTGACCGGCAGCGCGACCGCTATCGAAGGCGGCTCGATCGCGGCGCTCTCAGGACCGGCGATGGCGGATGGCGTCACCGCGCCTCTCGACATGCCGGAGATGGCGTCGCCGCTGCTCGAACCTGGGGCCAATCCGTTCGAAGCCGATTTCGGTTCGTCGGGCTTTGCCGGCGACGGGTTTTCGTTAGGCCGTTCGCTGGCGTTTGGCCCCGTCGAAAAGCTCGGCGCGATCATCGATCGCGATGAAGATCAGGCCACGGCCATCATGAAGCATTGGGTCAAGAACGGATGACGGCCAGGGCGCTCAGTCGGGCATTTCCGATGCTTTCGGACTTCGATAGTCCGCACGCCGGCGAGGCGAAGCCCGACCACGAAACCGAACTCAAAACCGCATTTGACGACGGCTATCAGCAGGGACTCTCCGAGGGGCGCGCCGAAGCCCAGGCCGACGCGGACGTGAGACTTGCGGAAGCGGAGACGCTGTTTCTCGAACGGCTGAATCTCGAACGAAATGGTTTCCGGCAAGAATGCGCCGACGTTCTTGCTGCGCGTTTGGACGGCGCAGTGAAGCTGATCGAGCGCAGTGTCGGAGAGCGCGTCGCAACGCTTCTTCGCCCGTGGCTGGTCGAGCAATTGCGGGAGCGCGCCATGCGAGACCTGGAAGGCGCCATCACGCGAGCGCTCGTCGAAGGCGCCAAAGTTCATATCGAAGCTCCTGCCGAAATGTTGCAGCACCTGCGCGGCTCGTTGCCGAACGATGCGTTTCAGATCGGCTATTCGGAAAGCGCGTCGTCCGACGTGCGCGCACACATCGAGGATACGGTCATCGAAGCGAACATTGCCACATGGATCTCGGAGCTTGAGGCGTCGACATGAGCAATGGCCAGGAAGACGTTTCATCGCAACCGCTGGTCATTGTACGTCGTCGCCGCAGCCACGAAGAAGAGCATCACGGCGGCGTCTGGAAGATCGCCTACGCCGACTTCATGACCGCCATGATGGCGTTCTTCCTCGTCATGTGGCTGATCAATGCCGCCGACAAGAAAACCATTGTCCAGGTTGCGGCCTACTTCAATCCGATGCGCCTGACGGATCGCTTTGCTGCGCCCAAGGGTCTTGAAGACCTGAACGAAATCGATACCAAGCAAAATAAGGAAAATAGCGAAAAAGGCTTAAGCGAACAGCCGGATCAAAAACAAAAGCTTAGCCCGCCCAAGGCAACCAAAGCCCACGTCGGCGAGGCGATGGACGAGGAGGCGCAAAAGACAAGCGCTGCAGCCGGTGGAAAAAGTTCGCAAGCGCAGAAAGAAGAAGCGCTCTTCGACAATCCAGGTGAGCTTCTGGATAAGCTCGCGGATGAAGCCAAAACTAGTCAGGCCATGACGGCGGCGAGTTCAGTTGACGGCAACATCAGCGATCCGTTTGATCGCGCCGATCGCCGGACTGGAAAATCGTCGGCCACCGAAAAACCCGCGACGCAGCCGCTTCCGGCCGCTCCCGTGCCTCAAGCGGAAACATCGAAAGCGTCCCCGCCGCCCTCCGGCGTGTCGGGTAAGGACGCAATGAAGAATGCGCGTTCGCCGGAAGCGCAGGACACGAAGCAAGCCAGAGCCGCGGTCAACGCCAAGGATCAGAGCCAGGCCGCAAATGCGCCGAAGCCGTTAGAGACCGCTGATAAAGCCGCCGAAGAAAAAGCCAAAAAGTTGCAAGACGATATCAGCAGCGCCTTGGCGAAAGGCTCTCGCGCGGCGCCCGAGATCGAGGTGAAAGCGACGTCCGAAGGGCTGCTCGTCAGTCTGCTCGATGGCGCCAACTTCGGCATGTTCGAAGTCGGCTCCGCAAAGCCGCGTCCGGCGCTGGTTCTCGCCATGAGCAAGGTTGGCGACGTTCTGAAATCCTTGCCCGGCAGCATCGTTGTTCGCGGTCATACTGACAGCCGCGCCTATAAAAATGGCAATTACGACAACTGGAGGCTTTCCGCCGCGCGCGCCCAAATGGCTTACTATATGCTTGTGCGCGGAGGCATTTCGGAAACGCGTTTCACGGCGATCGAAGGCCGAGCCGACCGAGATCCAAAGATCCCATCCGATCGCGAGGCGCCGGAAAACCGCAGGATCGATATCCTCATCAAAGAGGCAAAGAAATGAAGCGCCTGGCAATGATCGCCGGCGCTGCGGTCGTGCTTTCCGGCATAGGGGCAGGCGCGTACGTCTATCTGATGCCGATGCTAACCGCGAGTTCCGCGACACCAGCTGCACCTGCAAATGCCAGAATGGAAGCAGCCATTGGCGGTCTCGGCGTCAATACGCAAAAAGGTGCCGATCTCGGCCGGTTACTGGAACGGTTGGGCGCCGTCCAGGATCGTGTCGTGCGCGGCGATGACGGCGCGCTTGCGGATCAAGGCCGGCTCCTGACGGAAATCTCCGCCGTCTTGCGCAATTTCGAAAAGCTTGATTGGGACAATCATTCCCAAGTTCGCGACGCGTTCGTTTACGTGCTGAGCGGTGGCGACTACGGCGTATTGAAGCCGGTAGCCGACGATGAGACGCGCTATGAGGCCGACCGCACGCTGGCGCAAGGCATCATCAAGTATGCGCAGGGTCAGACGAACGCGGCGCGAAAACTTTGGGTCGACGTCGATCCGCGCTCCCTCGACGTCAGCCTGGTCGGGCCCTTCGCATTGGCGCGAGCGTCTCTTTACATCGGCAACGACGACGAAAAAGCCCTCGCGCTCCTCGATGAAGCACGTCTCGCCTGTCCTCATACTGCCATCGAGGAAGCGGCCGTTCGGCGCGAAATTCCGGTTCTCGTCGGCAAGGGCGATACGCCCCGCGCCATGCTGCTGCTGACCGACTATCTCCGGCGCTTTGGAAAATCCATCTACGCCCGGAAACTCTTTCGCGACTTTTCGGTCGCCGCCTCCAAGCGCGATGAAGTCGATAGTCGCGATATGGTCGACAAACTCACGGCGGCAACATCGACCGCAGATCGTCAGTCGAGAATTGATCTGCTCCTGGCGATGGCTGCGGAAAGCCTGCCGTCCGGCCGGATCATTTTCGCACGAGCCGCGGCGAGCGAAGCTCTGTCTTTAAAGCCGGATAAGCCCGAAGATCTTGTCCGAGCTACGCTTTATGAAGCTGCGGCGAACGCGCCGACAACGCGCGCGGCCGATGCGCTGACGGCCTTGCATCAAATCACGGCTGATCGCCTTTCGGGCAACGACGTCGAAATTCACGAGGTCGCGGGATACATCGCGAAAACCGTCACGCTGGATAAATTTGCGACAGGAAACGAGACCCGCAATGCCGGTGATAAAGCGGGCGCTGAAAATTCGAGTGCGCCGCACGAGTTGTCGCGCGTTTCGAGTGCCGTCAAAAGCGCCGATGCCGCGATCGAAGAAGCCGATATGATCATGTCCGGGAATATAAAATGACCGAAGTCGCTTCTCGCGCCGCGCAGGGCCAAAGCATTATCGATACGATTTCACGGTCGGGCTCGTCGAAACCGGGTGCGCAAATGCGCGCCGCCTCGAGGTCGACCCCAAAGGCGCACGATGCCGATGTGGCGGACGATCAGGTGCGCGATCGTCCCGCCGACAAGGCAGACGTCCGTGATCAGCGCGCCGCTTCAAAATCGGTCGATACATCCGCGAAAGTTTCGGAAAAGCCCCATCGCGAAAACGAAGGGGATGATGGTTCGGAAACATCTTTCGAGGCGACCATCGACACGCTCGGTAGCCAAGCGTCCTCCGGAAATGCGCAAGCCACGATTTTGGCAAATCCGCCCACCGTATGGAATACGGCACCTGCACAAGGGGCCGCGCAGGATCAGACGTCGAACGACGACAGCCAGAGCGCCGCGCCGAACGTCAAGAGCGCGACAATTCCAGGTCACATACTCAAGCAAGCCAGCATTGTTGCGTTGCTGGACGCCAGGCAGCGGCTGATGGCGGCGCAAGACACGACGCCCGCGACTAAGCCAGCGGTCGAAGAAACAGTCACGGCACCGATTGCGGTTCATTCGCGCGAAGCGCACTGGATTTTCGACGATCCAAATGCCGGATCGCGCGCCAGAGTTTCTGAAACTTCGGCGAACAAGGGAATTACGGAAAACCCGTTGTCTGCATTGGCCGCCGCTACGGCGAGCAAAAGCGATGACGGCATGGCCAAGCTCTCCAGCGATATGACGCTCGCGGCGCGAGCAGAGCAGACGCCTGCGGCTGATGCAGCGCCACAGCAAAACTTCAACGGCGCCCAGGGTGGCAGATCAGGCTCGCGCGAGCAGTCTGGGTCCAGCGACGCAAGCCCACGCCGAATTTCGGACGCGTCCGCCGTGGCGCCCGCCGAGCACATCACCCACGAAACCCCGGAAACACCGGATATCATGTCCGCTGCCACGCAACAGGTTCGTAGCGGCGTGCTGACGGCTCTTGCCGACGATAGCGGCAGCGCCGAGACCTTCAGTCCGCGACAGATACCGGACCGGCCGCCCGTCGCAGGGCAGGTTTTGAGAACGATCGATTTGACGCTCTCCCCACCTGATCTCGGAACGGTGAGATTGAAGCTCACTCTCAAAGCCAGCGCTCTCGATATCAACGCCGAAACGTCCAAGGCGGCGACGGCCAAACTTCTTGACGACGACCGCAAGGGCTTGGAGCAAAGCCTGCGCGATGCGGGCTACGATGTGAAGAGCCTGAAAGTCTCCGATATTTCCGCAAGCTTTAATTCAAACTTGAACAGTTCTCTGAACAACGGCGGCTCGTCGTTCCAGGACGGAAGTCAGGCGCGCGCGAACCTAGGTGGACGGCAAGACGACGGCATGCCGCGGCGTGAGGGTGGAATGCCCGATCAGTCGCAGCAACGACGGCGCGATGACAGTCAAAAGTCATCTGCCGCCGAGGTTGCGAGCGGGCGGCAGGCGAATGCGATCTATATTTAGGATCCGTTGATATGACGCAGCAGGAAGTGCTCGGCACGGGATTGCGAGGCCCGTTCGATTTGGTCGCCGACACGATCGAAGAAGAGCTGGTCGAGAATTGCCCTGGTGCTTATGCCCTGGGCTTCATCGATAATTTCGGCCGCTTTTCAATTACGTTCGTTGGCAGCGACGGCAACGATCTGAAAGCAGTATTAAAGCAGCGAATTGGCACGGCTTCGCAGTTCAAGTTCCGTCATTTCGCTCAGCCGCAGCAGGCCTTCGAAAAAGAATGCGAGATGTTCCACCAGTTCATGCCGGTTGGAAATTTTCTGCACCCTGGCCGGCCAGCGGGGACGGATTGGACTTGCCCGAAATGCCGGAGATAGGACGCGGGCCCTCGATGAGGTTGACGAGATCCGCGAGGGCCTGATGATAACCCGAATGCCAGTACGCGCATTCCGTTGTGTCGCGATCGAGATGGCGATGCTCGCGCAGCTGGCTTGACCAGACGCCGTCGAGCCGCTCTCCAAGGCCCGTCATGCGCGCGCGCAGGATTTGCAAATCGACTCTATTCTCGCTCATCGTAGTCCCCGTGATTTCGATCGGCCGTCTCGAGCCATACCGGAGACCATACGCGATATTCGTCGCAACATCGCGAACGGGGCAGGTCGCATTTTAACAAAGTCTGGCTACCGGTCGTTAACCGTTCGAGCGGCGAAGCTTGGCGAGATGCCGGTCCATAAGGTCGTTCGCGATCATCATGCGTTGTGTCGCGATATCTCTGAGGTCGGCAGGCACGCGATCGGGATGATTGCGCAGCGCGAATTCTCGCCGGAGCATCGAGATTTCGCCTTCCGTCGCATCGGAATGCAGCCCGAGCTCGCTCAGAATTCTGTGCGGATCGAGCAAGGCCGCGAGCGGGATTTCACTCTCGTCGCGGTAGGCCATTTGCCGAGCATCGCGATGGTATTCTTCGCGCCGAGGCAACGCGCGAGCCTGCGCCGCAACGTCCCATGCGGCTTCGAGACTGCCGATGGAGAAGCGATGCAAAGGCTGCGGGATTTCTCCCGCCTCATCGGCGTCATTGAAGAAATCCGTAAGAAGCGCCTCGAAATTCGAGGGCAGCGGCGTGCGAATGCGCATGATACGTCTAAAGCTGACCCTGGCCTCAACGTTGAATTAACACGCGCGCCTTGCGGAACGCTTACGTCGCGCGGTGATGCGTTAAGAGCGCCGCGTCGACTTCTGCAGCGTAACGGCTTTCCCGAAGAACGCGCTGCCGAGGTTCTCGAAGTCGAGGCGATCATCGACATTCATGACCGGGCTGCGGAAGGCAAGACCGATATATTTGTCTTTTATCCACGAGACATGCCCGTCGACGGGCGTGCCATCGAACAGGGTCAAAACAACCCGCTCGTCGATGTTGGGTACAGCTCCGTCGATAATGCGGATCTTCGCCCCCGTCTCAGACAAATCGACGAGATCGCAAATCATGTTGGCGTTGCGAAACCGCATCGCCGCATGTTGGCTTGCCGAATAGCGGAAATCATTGCGTCGCTCGAACCCGCGCACGTCCTCAGCCGTCGCGATGTCACGGTTGAGCGCCTCCCGGCGAATCTTGCGCGTTTTCGTCTGTTTCATCACACTCAATTTCTGTGATGCGCCGTAAGGCCGGGAGCCCGACTGGGCACAAATACGACGATGAATATCACCCCGTATTGAAACGCAAATTCTCTACGATATCGCTATTTAAATTATTCGAATTGAACGCATCGATTTAATATTTGAGAAGCATGTCAATGGCGGGCCGTCCCACAGGTGCCGCCGCGCGCGGACGGGATTATTTCAACGCCGAGCGCATACAACTATCGAGGCTTATGAATTAAACTCTTCAAGTTGATTTGGTGTGTTATTTGCGACGCATGCAATTACGAAATAATTGTTAATAAGTCACATGAATCACTGTATCTCCTTGAAAAGTGGGGAATTGAATTACGGCGGGGAGGCTTGATGTTCGTAGTTTTGGACGACCGGTCCACGGTCGCGGGGGGCTGCGTCGCGTGTTTCGAGCGCGAGGGCATAGCAGCAGTTGCAGTTGATCCGGTCGAGTTTCCCGAATGGTTTGAGTCGGTTAACGATTCCGACCTCTCCGTCATCGAAGGCTTCCTGATCGGTTCGGTCGAACATCGGCGGCAAATATCATCCCGCGTCCGCGCACGATGCCGGGCGCCCCTTATCGGTCTGATCGAAGCACGAGCGTTGAGCGAAACGCTCGATCTTTTTTCGCTCGGTTTTGACGATGTGCTCGCCAAGCCATTCCACGTCCGCGAGATCCTGGCGCGCAGCGGTGCGATCCGCCGCCGGATGAAGATGGCCGAGCAATGCGTCGACATCGCGGGCATCCGGATCTTTTTCGATGGCCGCGACCCGCTGGTGAACGGCGAGGTCCTGGCGCTGCCGCGACGCGAGCGTAGGATCCTCGAATGCCTCGTCCTCAGCCGCAACACGCGCGTAACGAAGACCCAGATCTTCAATCGCGTCTACGGCATCTTCAACGATGAGATCCACGAGAACGTCATCGAGAGCCACATCAGCCGTCTGCGCAAGCGGTTGAAGCAGCGGCTCGGTCACGATCCCATCGATTCCCAGAGGTTCCTCGGTTACCGCCTCAAGGAATTTTCCGGAGAGGCGCAAATGTCCTCATCCGAAGAGACTGCAAACAGTCTCACGCAAGGCCCGAATGCTTCTCTTGAGCAATCTATCATTCCCGAGCAGGAGAGTGCCGATGGGGCTTTACGGATTAATGACTACCAGCATCTCAGGCATGGCTGTCCAGTCTGACCGTATGGGAACCGTCGCGGACAACATCGCGAACGTCAACACGACAGGATACAAGGAAGCTTCCGCGGAATTTGCGACGCTCGTCGCGGAAGGTCACGTTGCATCCTACGTCCCCGGCTCCGTCTCGACCATTGCCCGCCGTGCCATCACGCACCAGGGCGACTTGACCTATACGAACTCGCCGACCGACTTGGCCGTTAGCGGCAACGGTTTCTTCATGGTCCAGAGCCCGTCAGGAACACCTTACCTGACGCGCGCCGGCAGTTTCATTTCGACGAACGGCGAACTCGTCAATGCCGCCGGATTTACATTGCTCGGATACGATCTTCTGAACGGTGGAAGCACGTCGGTCATCAATAGCGCCGCTGGTCTGGTTCCGGTCGGCACTGCAAGTCTCGGATTGAAAGCGACGCCATCGACGTCAGGTAACTTCCAAGTCAACCTGCCCTCCGATGCCGACGTCTCGACCAGCCTTCCATCCGCGAACGCGGCTGGCGCCGATTTCGCAGGCAAGACGTCGATCATCACTTACGATAATCTCGGTCATAAGGTTACGCTCGATATTTACTCGGCGAAGACTGGTCCCAATCAGTGGGAAATCTCGGTCTATGACAATGCCGGAGCCAGCGCTGGAGGCGGATTCCCATATACGGCCGCATCGCAACTCACGACGCAGGCGCTGACGTTCAGCGGAACCACCGGAAAATTGACATCGCCGTCGCCCGCAACGCTTTCGGTCAACGTTCCCAATGGCGCAACGTTGAATTTCAATATGGGCAATACTACGCAGCTCGCCGGCGCCTACATTCCGGTCGACGCCACGGCAAACGGCAACGGACCGTCCGCGGTCGATCGGCTCGAGATCAGCGCGCAAGGCATCGTCACCGCCGTCTATGCTGACGGTTCCCGCGTCGACGCTTTCAAAATTCCGTTGGCGAACGTCGCCAGTCCCGACAACCTGACGGCAATTTCCGGGAACGTGTTCGCGACGAACAAGGAATCGGGCGACCTTCAGCTCGGAACCGCGAACTCCGGATCACTTGGAAAAATCGTTTCCGGTGCTCTTGAAAAATCGAGCGTCGATCTCGCCTCCGAGTTGACGACGATGGTCGAAGCGCAACGCAGCTACACGGCAAACTCGAAGGTGTTTCAGACCGGCACGGAGCTGTTGGACGTGCTCGTCAATCTTGTCCGGTAGCCGGGAGTTCTAGGGGAAGGTCCCGCATATGTCGTTGACGCTGAGTACCGACACGGCGCGCTCAAGTCTGCAGGCAACGTCCGAGCAAATCTCGGTGGTGTCGCGCAACATCGCGCGCGTTCACGACGCAGACGCAACACGCAAAACCGCGACGCTCGTCAGCGGCCCAGGCGTCGGCGTCAGCGTTCCCCGTATCGATCGCACGTCGGACCAGCTGCTTTTCAACACCTACCTGACGGCCAATTCGGCGAGCCAGGCGCAGACATCGATCGCGTCTGCGCTCGGCCAGATGCAACGTACCGTCGACGATACCGATCAGGAGCACTCGCCCGCGGCGTTGATGTCGAAGCTGAGCGCGACGCTTCAAACTTATTCCGGAGATCCACAGAACCCTGCGGTTGCCGCAAGCGTCGTTTCCGCCGCTAAGGATGTCTCAAACGCGCTCAATTCCGCATCCAACACGGTCGCGCAGGTGCGGCAGCAGGCCGATGCTGACATCGCGACATCCGTCGCCAACATCAACGATCTGCTCGCGCAGTTTCAGAATCTCAACAACGAGGTCGTCCGCGGATCGAGCAATGGTCGGGATATCACGGACATCCTCGACTCGCGCGACGCGGTCCTGAAGCAACTTTCGAGCGAAGTCGGAATTCGAACCGTTTCGCGCGATTACGGCGACGTGGCGATCTATACCGATAGCGGTGTGACGCTGTTCGACAAGGTGCCGCGCGCAGTCACGTTCCAGCAGACGCAGAACCTTGCAGCCGGAGCGTCCGGCGCTGCCGTCTATGCCGATGGCGTTCCGATCGCAGGGACATCGCATATCCTGGAGATTCAGTCCGGCAAGCTCGCCGGATTGATGTCCGTTCGCGACGACATCACGGTGACCTACCAGAGCCAGCTCGATGAGATGGCAAGGGGGCTGATCAACGCGTTTTCCGAAACAGACCAATCCGCAACGCCGACGTTGCCTGCGGCCACCGGTCTCTTTACGTATTCTGGTGGACCCGCGCTCCCGACCGGCGTGGTCGCTGGCCTCGCAAGCTCAATCAAAATCAACGCGGCCGTGGATCCCGGCCAAGGCGGCAATGCCGAGTTGATCCGCGACGGCGGGATCTCGGGCGCGAGCTACAAGTATAATGCGGCGAATGCGCCGGCATTTACGGATCGCATCCAGGGCCTGATTTCAAGTCTGAACTCAGGGCAAGCGTTCGATGCTTCAACGCAGCTCCCATCGTCGTCGTCGGTGATGGATTACGCAAAAAACTCGATTTCCTGGCTTGAGGCGCTGCGCCAGTCGGCAACTGCCGAGGCCGACTATCGAAGCACTGTTGCGCAACGCGCCACGTCTTCGCTCTCGCAAGCGACTGGTGTCAATCTCGACGAGGAAATGACCAATCTTCTCGATCTGGAAAGGACGTTCCAAGCGTCATCGCGGCTGATCAATACCGTCAACGAAATGCTTTCAACTCTCATCCAGTCATTGAGCTAAAATCATGCTCGCACCGACGTTCATATCGACGGCAGCTTTATCGAGCGAGACAAAAGCCTCGATCGCGAGAATTCAGCAACGCCTTGTCGATGCTCAGAAGGAACTCGCGACCGGGCGTCATGCGGATGTCGGGCTGACACTCGGCGCCCAGACCGGAGTTGCCGTCTCGCTGCGCCAGGACATGGCGCAAATCAAGTCGATCAAAGATACCAACTCACTGGTCCTGACGCGTATGCAAGCGTCGCAGGCGGCGCTTAATACGCTCGCAACGACGAGCCAGACGTTCTTGAACGCGCTGACGCCGGCTCAGTCGACAGGCACGATGCCCGATACGATCCTGCAGCAGGCCAACGCAGCGATGCAGTCGCTTCAGGACCAGCTCAATTCGTCGATGAACGGTCAGTATCTCTTCGCGGGCATCAATTCCGACGTCAAGCCGCTCGATAATTTTTTCGCAAATCCTCCGGCAACGAGCACGCAAGCGGTCAGCGCCGCATTCGCGGCAAAGTTCGGCATGACGCCGGATGATCCGGGCGTCTCCGCGATCTCGGCTTCCGATATGCAGGATTTCCTCAACAACGAGTTCGCCAATCTGTTCTCCGATACGAACTGGTCGGCGAGTTGGTCGGATGCATCCGACAAATCCGTAAACAGCCGAATCTCGCGAACGGAAACGGCGAATACCTCCGTCACGGCGAATGACCCGACCTTTCGGCAGCTAGCCCAGGCGTTCGCGATGGTCGCGGGCCTCGGATTCCAGAATCTCAATAGCGCTGCGCAGAAAGTTGTCATGCAGCAGGCGACGCAACTTGTCAGCAACGGCATCGGAGGACTGACGAAGGTTCAGTCCTTTCTTGGCGTGACGCAGCAGCGCGTGTCCGACGCAAACGATCAGATCGATACGCAGGTAGATTTTCTCAGCAAGTCGATCGGCGGGCTTGAATCGGTCGATCCTGCCGAGGTGACGACGCAAATCTCCGATCTCTCGACCGCGCTCGAAGCTGCCTACAGCGTTACGAATAGACTGAGCAAGCTAAGCATCATGGACTTCCTCTCGTGACAACCCGGCGCATGCAGCACCGAATGACCGGACTGAAACATGTATAAGTTCTCATATGAAGAGACGTTGAGTGACTCGGCTGGTCGCAAGCGCGAAAACGAGCGTCTTGCGATCGAGCAGTCGGTCTCCATGCTCAGATCCGCGGAAAAGGCCGGCGCGAATTCGCGCGAGGCCGTCGACGCAATCTGCTTTCTTAATCGGCTTTGGAGCTTCCTTCTTGAAGATCTCGTCAAGCCTGAGAACGCGCTTCCCGATGATATCAGAGCCAATTTGATATCGATCGGAATCTGGATGTTAAAAGAGGCGGACGCCATCAGCAGTGGAAGATCAAAGAATTTCTCGGGGCTGATCGACATCTCGAACGTCATCGCGGAAGGTCTGTGATGGCCGGCGGATTGAAAATCACCCTGCGTGCCGGCGAGCGCATTTTCGTAAACGGTGGCGTGCTCAAGGTTGATCGCAAAGTCAGCATCGAGCTGATGAACGACGTCATCTTTCTCCTCGAGCAGCACGTCATGAAACCCGAGGAAACGACGACGCCACTCCGCCAGCTCTACTTCATGGTGCAGATGATGCTGATGGACCCGGCGCTGCACATGAAAGCGCGCACGATGGCGAAGGAGTCCGTCGCAAGTCTTCTTCTCAGCATCAGCGACGGAAAAATGCTGCAGAGTTTGGTCGAAGTGAGTGATTTGCTCGACACGGATCGGGCGTTCGAAGCTTTGAAGAAAGTACGTATGCTCCTTCCGTTGGAGGCTGCAAGCGCAAGGACGCATGAACCGAGCAAGGAGGTCGCATGACCACGATTCCCGCAACAGGCAATTCGTCTGGAACGCAAAACACGGCGTCAAACGACGCAACCAAAAATTCCACCCTGAACTATAATGATTTCCTGAAGCTCATGGTGGCTCAGCTCCGGAATCAGGATCCGTTGAATCCGACGGACTCCACCGAATACATGTCGCAGATCGCGCAATTCTCGAGTGTTGAGCAAGGTATCAATACAAATGCCAAGCTCGATCAGCTTCTCGTGAATTCGAACATTTCCCAGGCGAGCACGATGATCGGATTGTCGTTGACCTCGGCGGATGGGTCTGTCTCCGGTGTCGTCACGTCGGTGCGCATTGATTCCTCCGGCTCGACGGCAATCCTCAATAACGGCAAGGAAGTTCCAATCACCCAAGGCGTCGTATTGGGGTATCAATGACAGAGGGTGACGCGCTCGGGATTGTTCAACAGGCGATCTGGTTGACGATCATCCTTGCTGGCCCCGTGATCGCGTCCGCGATGATCATCGGCGTCGGCGTCGCTTTTTTTCAGGCGCTGACGCAGGTCCAGGAGATGACGCTGACGTTTGTGCCGAAGATCATCGCCGGATTTCTCATTATTCTGATGACCGGAAGCTATAGCGGAAGCTTGCTGAAGGTATTTACCGAGCAGTTATACCTTCGAATTGCGACTGGTTTTAAGTAGCGGTCAATGTTTCCAATTGTGCTTGATATGTCGCGGCGGTGCCGAGTTTAACAGCCATATCCAATTCCGTGAACTTGCCGATAATGGTAATAGAAAAGCGGGAATTAAACAGCTACGGCGTTTTCTAATATCGCAACCGAATATATTGCAATCTTGATTGAGCAGGACCCATGGGCACGATAACATCCAGGCAGTTCCCATTTTCCGCCGTGATCATGCTGATGAGCCTTTTTGCAATCGGCTCTGCGTATTTTCTTTGGACCTTGTGGATGCGCGCCGACTTCGGCCTTTCGACTTGGGCGGACTGGTCGGACGTCAGCTGGCAAGTTGCGGAAGTCGATTCTCGCGGCCGCATCATTCGCCTTGGGTCGCATCCAATGGCGATCGCGATATTGGCGGGAACGATCTCGGTTTGCTTCGTCGCGTTCGTGGCTGGAGCCTGGCAGTTCCTCACCGGCAATGAAATTCGCCGAAAAAAGGACAACGATGCAGCTTCAAGCCGGATAGAGAAAGTCGGGCAGGAGCTTGATGACGAAGTTTTAGTTCTGTTAGGCCTGTTGAAGCAGCATACGGATGTCAGTAGTCTGCATTCTGAAGCGTTGGCGAAGGTCAACAAGGCGCTTCCGTCGTTAACAACGACCGAGCAGGTGAGAGCCGTCGTGCAGCGGCTCATTAGCGAGAATTCCAGAATTCGCAGCGAAGTCGACGTGCTGAACGCGCGCCTTCACCAGTCGCAAACGCAGATCGAGAAATTGCGATCCAGCCTGAGCGAAAGCCAGCATCTCGGTATGCTCGATGCGGTGACGCAATTGAAAAACCGGCATTGGCTCGAAGCCAACTTGCGGCGAGAGGTCAAGGCAGCGTCCGAACTCAATGAGCCGCTTTGCCTGATCATGGCCGATGTGGATCATTTCAAAAAGATCAACGACAGTTTCGGCCATACCGTTGGCGACGAAATTCTACGGCGCTTCGGTGAGCTACTGTCGAAGAACATCAAGGGTCGCGATACGGCGGTTCGATACGGCGGTGAGGAGTTCGTCGTCGTTCTGCCGCAAACGCAAATTGATGGCGCGGATAACCTTGGCGAACAGATACGCGGCGAGCTACAGCGCAAGAAGTGGATGCATCACAAGACGGGTAAGCCGATTGGCACGGTCACCGCGTCCTTCGGCATCGCCGAGCTTCAACCCGGGGAGGGGCCCGAGTCGCTGCTCGAACGCGCCGACGCGAAGCTCTACGAGGCAAAAGCGGCCGGTCGCAATTGCGTCAAATCGGATAGTGACGAATAAATCGAGGACATAATCCGTCCTCAGCCGGCAATCAAAGGGTCATCATCCGGCAACGGGCTGTCAAAGCGGATGCCGGATTTGCCATCCTTCGACCAAACGATCAAACCTGGCAATTTACGTCCGTTTCGTAAAGTCACGACGACCGCTTCTTTCAAGCGAAAATCGCGATCGCAATCGACGCTCAAATCGTTCCTCGAGGTGTCGCGCGCGAAGGCTGCGATTGCGCCTGCTTGCGAGAAGATCTTGCAGGACTGCAGCGTGATAAATCGCGGAATTTGGCGCCGTTGCGGAAGAATAGGCAAAGCCACTTCGCCCTGTTGATTGACGCAGGTCTGCAATCCCGACATGGCCTCTTTCAGAAATTTACTAAGCACCAGAGCATTTCCGGTGTACGCGCCGTTGAGCCTCCAGCGCGTCTCGGGTTCCATTTCCAACGCGGCTTCGCGGCAATCCTCTGCAAGCTTGCGCCACACGACGGCGATCTGTTCCAATTTGGCGAGCGGAATTTGCGGCGCGACGAAAATTCCTGCGCTGTTTATCAGCGGCAGCGCGAGCTTCTTGGCATCGGCAAGGTTGAAATAGGCGCGTGCAACGGAAGCCGCGAGATCGCGCGGCAATCCGATGTCCTGCCAGGAGCGTAACGCAACCTTGACCACGGGCGCCTCGACAGGGACCAAGTTGCTGCACGCTCTCAGCATCCAGCTTCGCCGCGAAGCGAGGCTCGCGTTCATGCAGGATGCGATGGCGCCGATTTGCAACGCCGTCCAATGAAACTCGCAAACGAGCGCTTCGAACCGCGCGAAGCCGTCCGTCGGATCACTCGTCGGCGGAAGCGCCCGCCGCGGTTTGGCAGGTTCAGAAGATTTTAGTAACGCCCCCAGCATAGCCGCGTCCCCACATAATGGCAGCTCGCACGCGCCCTGCGCCGCCCGTCACGGCCTCAAAGCGGATGCGAAAATAACTCTCGAATTTTTTCCGAAGGAACCGCCGGAGAGAACAGGAAACCCTGTGCTTCGATGCATCCCTCGGCGCGTAACAAATCCAATTGTTGTTTGGTTTCGACGCCCTCCGCGACGCTCGTCATTCCGAGATTGTAGCCCAGCTGAATAATGGAGCGTCGAAGTGTTGCCGAACGTTTCTGATTGGCGGTGTTCGACACGAACGATCGATCGATTTTGATTTTGTCGAACGGGAAACTTTGCAGATAGCTCAGAGAAGAAAACCCTGTCCCGAAGTCGTCGATCGCAAAGCGCACGCCGAGCTTCTTCAGGCGCTCGAGCGTCACAGCCGCACTGTCGCGGTCCTTCATCAAAAGCGTCTCGGTGATTTCAAGGACAAGCCGCGACGTAGGGAGTCGTTTAGAAAGCGCCAAAACCTTGTCCACGAGGTTCGCGCCGCTGAATTGAGCTGCCGAAATATTAACCGCGATCCAAACGTCGTCGGGCCATCGGCTCGCTTCAGCGCACGCCGTCTTCAAGACCCAGTCGCCGATCTGCCCGATGATGCCGCACTCTTCCGCGACGGGAATGAATTCCGACGCGGAAATAAGACCGCGTTCGGGATGGCGCCAGCGGATCAGGGCTTCGCAACCGACGATCTTAAGCGTCTTTATGTTGACGATCGGTTGATAGTGGAGCTCGAACGCGTTGCTGGCGAGCGCCTCTCGCAATTCAGCTTCCATACGTACGCGCCGCGTTAGACGCTCGTGAATGGAGGGTTCAAAAAATCCGTAAGTGCCACCCGCCGAAGATTTCGTACGCCCGAGAGCGGTGTCGGCATTGCGGATCAAATCCTCGGCGCTGTTTCCGTCTGTTGGCGCGACCGCGACGCCCACCGTGGCGCCAATTGTAATGTTTTTGCCATCAAGCGAGACCGGTTCGGAAAGCGCGGAGACAATGCGTTGCGCCATGACTTCAATGTCGTTGATCGACTTCGGCGCGGCTTGAATGACGGCAAAAGCATCACCACCCAATCTTGCCGCGGTATCGCCCTCGCCAAGCAATCGGTTTAGCCGCTGTGCCGTGCGCTTGAGAAAAGCATCGCCGGCGCGGTTGCCAAAGCTCTCGTTGATCGATTTCAAGTTATCGAGATTGAGACTATGCAGTGCCAAAAGGTCCTGTCCACGCCCGGCAAGGCCGTCACGCAAGCGATCGAGAAGCAGTGAGCGATCCGGCAATCCCGTCAACGCATCGTGATGAAGCAGCCGGCCGGATGTCTCCTGATCGAGTTTGCGATCGGTGATATCCGTCTGCACGCTGACAAAACCGCCGCGAACAAGCGGGATGTGGCGGATCTCGAGTTGGGACCCGTCGGGGCGGCGGCGTTCGATAGTCTGGGGAATTGCGCGGGTTGCGATTTCAATTTGGGTGCGAACGTGCTCTTCGATTTCACCCGGCCCGAATTCGCCACTACTCGCTTCGACGCGATAAATGTCCTCGGCTGTCGGCGGGCCGTTGGCAAACAGGTCTTCGGAATATCCCATAAGGTCCCGCTGGCGGCGGTTGCAGAGAACGAGGTTGTGATCGTTGTCGAACGCGGCGACGCCACCAGGAAAGTTTTCGACGATGGTTTGAAGGAGAGACGTGCTCGCCTCCAATTTGGAGCGCAACTCAAGAAGTTCTGTGATGTCGCGCTGAACGGAGAGAAATCCTTTGAGGCCGTTTCGACTGCTGAGCGGGACGATGAGTGCATCGACCCAATAGAATCGGCCGCTTTTGTTCCTGTTCATCACCTGCGCGCGCCAGCTTCTTCCAGCTGCCAGCGTGCGATAAGCTTCGGCCCAGAATGTCTTTGGATGACGCGACGAATCCAGGATTGTGTGCGAGCGCCCGATAAGTTCATTGCGCGAATAACCGCTTAGCCGGATGAACTCGTCGTTGACGTGAAGAATACGGCCGTTGGGATCCGTTATCGAAACGATTCCGAATTGGTCGAGGGCAGACGCGAAACCCCGCCGTCCCCAGGACGTATCGGCGAAATTTACATGAGAAGGCCTGCGCCGGCCGGAGCGGGCGACCGAAGCGCTGGACGCTAATCCGTCAAGATTGAAAGCCATGCCGCCACGCGCCGATCAGGGACCCACCGTAACGGACCGCACCATCAGCGATGATATGGGTCGATCCAATGTAAACAATTTGATGGAAATATCTTAACGTTGCCTTAGTCGAAATTCTCGAATGGCGAACCCTGCAAGGGAAAGACAGAAGAATTGCGAAGCGTTAATTGCCATCGCATTTGTTCGAATATTTTCGAGATTCAGATGCAACACGATAGGGCAATTCGTTTTAAGACCAAACGGCGCTTTAAGAGCGTTGCAAGTTATTCGCGCAATTGTCGCTCCAAACGACGAAATGAGGGTGCTTTGCCTATAGATAAGCGGCCGGAGCGGCGGCAGTTTGGACGACGATCGGTATTTAAATCGGCAGTGATGATCACCAATGACGGTCGCCGGCTGCCGGGTGCTGTTGTCGATTTTTCCGACGCAGGTGCGCGAATCAAACTCACGGAAACGGCTGCATTGGGGTCGGAGTTCGATCTTGAAATTCCAGGCGACGATTTCGTCGTTAAATGCCGGTTGGTGCATTCAGAAGGCGTCTATATCGGCGTGCAGTATATAAAGCCGCCGCGCCGAATTTCCTGGGCAACCCGCTAAGTCATCGAATCAAATGATAATGTTGCGACCCTCAAACAGGAAAATTTGCGGGCGTTTATGTTTGCGAGGTCACGAGAGTCCGGCATGAAAACCGCAATTAATGCGCCGGCCAATAGAAAAAGAAAAAAATAAAGAGATCATTTTCGCCGCGTAAACCAATTCGATAACATTGCGAATTATTTTTGCCGAACGGTTGCTTGATAGTTGAGATCATAGGCATGACGCCGCGCAACCGTGTCGGCTACAACCCGACATGTTCCGAGCTTCAAGAAGCAGGAACAAACGATGGCGCAAGTTACACGATCATCGGCCAACGTGCCGAAATCAGCGGGCTTCAATGATCGGGTCGATCCTCGATCCGGCGTAGGCGGAGATCACGGTATCCGCTGGTCGCTGTGCAAACGCCCGCCATCGCGAACCCAAATCCCTTTCCAGCAACGCTGACGAACAAAAGGCGTTGAGCGCGAGCCTGATTGCGGGCGCGCGTTGTCCATCGATTCAAACAAGCCGCCTCACCAGCCACATCAAAACAGGTCAAAAAAACATGGTCATCGGGCACATCAATAGCAAATGGTCAATGCCGCGTCGGCTTGCCCTCATATCGGCGGTATTTCTGATCCCGTCGCTCAGCCAATTGTATATGTACGCCGATCAGAAGCTCGAACAGATTGGCGAGCTTCACAAGGAGGTCGAGGGTGCGAAGCTTGCCCGGGCAGTCTGGAGCGAGATGGGTTCGGAGCAGAATGCGCTCGCAGGAATGGGTAGCGAGTTGGCGTCTCTCTCTCGGACCACGGCTCGGACGCTTGGCGTAGAATCCGCCGTCGAGGCGTTTGCTAATGCAAAGAGTGCTTCCGACAAAAGCAAGGCCGGCGCGGAACTGCTAAATAGCATTGCCGATGCGTCGGCAATGGCCGCCGATTTGTCGCCCGATACGCATCGCGCGCAGCAGATATTTATTGAGAGCCTGCCGGCCATCAAACAATCATTGACCGGCTTCGGTGAGACATTCAACGCGCCGCAGGCGGGAGAAGCCGCGCTGGCGATCGACTACGCCGCGCTGAGCGGCGCGATGGAAAGCCTGCGCAAACCACTCGCAGATTTGATGGCGGCAGACGCCGCTGGCGGCGAGAAGCGCAACCTGGCCAGCGCCGGAGTTCAGCTCATCGCTCAACTCGATCAGATCGCGTCTAAGATCAAGTCAGCCAATTATCAGCGCGCGGCGCTCGGAACGGACACGCAGAATGCCGTAATCGCTGCGAGCAAGGCGACGAGCGCCATGGCGTCAGAAACTGGAGATCTGTTCATCCAGTTGGCGGAAGAGCGCAACAACGACGCAAAAACCACGCTCTATCGCACGCTCGCGCTCCTCATTGCGGCAACGGTTGCGGCGGTTTGCATCGTAGCGGCGCTTGCGAAAGGGATCACCGCGCGGCTTGCGAGCCTCGTCCGAGCCATGGATCAGATTAGTCGAAAAAACCTCGATGCCGAAATCCCGTGTCTGACCGATAGCAACGAAAACGGAGAGATCGCGCAGGCCCTCGCGCGTTTCAAGGAGGCGGCCGTCGAGCAGAAGGCGATGACGGACGCGGCTGTCGAAGCAGCGAAGCAGCAGCAGGAACAAGGCGATCATTATGCCCGCGCGCATACCCGCTTCATGGAGGCATTCACGAATGCCGCAGATCGCATTGCTCGTGGCGATTTCTCGCATCAAATCACTGAGAAAGTTATCGAGGAATATGAGCCGATCATCAGTCAGATGAATCTGATGATGGGACAGCTCGAGCAGGCTCAGGTTGCAAAACTCGAAGCCGAGAAGCAGATCAATGTCGTGGTCGATTCATTGGGCGCGGCTCTGTCAGAACTCGCGGAAGGCGATCTTGAGACAGGTCTCTATATCGAAGTAGCGCCGCAGTTCGGAAAGTTGAAAGCCGATTTCAATTCCGCGGCTTCGACGTTGAAAAGCACGATCTCGCTCGTCAAGAAAGGCGCGGCCAGCATTAAGCTTGGAACGGAAGAAATTTCGCAGGCGTCCGACGATCTGTCTCGTCGAACAGAGAACCAGGCTGCAAGCCTCGAAGAAACAGCAGCAGCGGTCAAGGAAATCACCGACACGGTCAACAAGACCGCGCGCGGAGCAACGCATGCCCGTGAGACGGTCTCGGTTGCCAAAGCCGATGCCGAGAAGGGCGGCGAAGTGGTCCGCCGCGCCATCGACGCCATGAACGGCATTGAAAGCTCGTCGAAGCAGATCAGCCAGATCATCGGTGTCATCGACGAGATCGCCTTCCAGACTAACCTCCTTGCATTGAATGCGGGCGTCGAAGCCGCGCGAGCCGGCGACGCAGGCCGAGGATTTGCGGTGGTGGCGTCGGAAGTTCGTGCGCTCGCACAACGTTCGGCCGAAGCCGCGAAGGAGATCAAGGGATTGATCTCGGCATCGACTGGTCAGGTCGCGCAAGGCGTTCAGCTTGTCGGCGAGACGGGCCTGGCGTTGACTCGAATTGTCACTCAGGTCGCTGAAATCAATTCGATCGTGAGCGAAATCGCGGCGAGCGCGAATGAGCAGGCGCATGGTCTTGAGCAGGTGAACACCGCCGTCAACGAAATGGACCAGGTGACGCAGCAGAACGCCGCCATGGTCGAGGAAGCGACAGCGGCAACGCAAACGTTGGCGCAGCAGACGGAAGAACTTGCGAGCCTCGTTAGTCGCTTCAAAACCGGCAATGAAACGCTCGTCGAACTCTCTCCACGGCGCCAGGCCGCAAAACCGGCGGCGCGCGCCAAGAATTCCGCCGGCCGAATGAAGGTGGCCGCCAACGGTAGCGGACGCCAGCATAGTCCTGCTGGCGCCGATGCCGGCTGGGAGGAATTCTGATGCCGCGCGCAAAGCAAAAGTCTGTTGGCGCCAAGCGCCGCGGCAAGAAGGCGGCTTCAGCGAACGTAGACAATCCGATGCTCGCGTCAGAAGCCGAGACGACAATGACGGAAGCAGCTGGCATGGTCGCGTTTGCTGAGGAAGACATGTCGATCGCGGCGTCGCCATCCGGCGCGCACGGTGAGGCATCGCCGTCGCTGACGCTTCCGGATTGCCTCGATTCGGCGGCCGCGATCACGATCAAGGAGATGCTGCTGTCAGAGCGCGGCAAAGCAATTGCGGTCGATGCGAGCCAGGTTCGCCGTGTCGGTGTGCAGTCGCTGCAGGTGCTCGTCGCCGCGGCTCGCGCGTGGCAACACGACGGCTTGAGCTATCGCCTGGAAAACCCAAGCTCGGAATTTCTCGAGACGATCGCGCTCATTGGATTGCCGCACCAGGACCTGCTGCTCGAAGGACATCAGTAATGCAAACGATACTCACGGTCGACGATTCGCGCACGATGCGCGACATGTTGAGAATGGCGCTTGCCGAAGCGGGCTTCAATGTCTTGCAAGCCGTCGATGGCGTCGACGGTCTCGACGTTCTCCAGCGGTCCTCGCCCGATGTCATCGTCACCGACATCAATATGCCGAAGATGGACGGTTTCGGGCTTATCGAGGCGGTGCGCAAGGATAACCGCTACCGCAAAGTTCCGATTCTCGTCCTGACGACGGAAAGCGACGCTGCCAAGAAACAGCGCGCCAAGGAAGCCGGCGCAACGGGATGGATTGTCAAGCCGTTCGAGCCGACGAAACTCGTCGCCGCGATCCGACGCGTTGCGGCTTAACACGGCATACGGGGGGTGACGGTCGTGGATTCAATGGCAGCAATTCGGCAAACGTTTTTCCAGGAGTGCGAAGAACAGCTCTCCGAAATGGAGATCGGTTTGCTTGCGATGGACGAGGGCAGCACCGATTCTGAAACGGTGAACGCGGTCTTTCGCGCGGTGCACTCGATTAAAGGCGGCGCGGGCGCATTCAAGCTGAGCCAGCTTGTGCAGTTTGCTCACACGTTCGAGACGGCGCTCGATTTCGTCCGAAGCGGAAAACTCAACCCGACGCCGGAAATGATGAAGATCATGCTCCGCGCCGCCGACGTTCTTGCCGATCTCGTCGAGGCGTCGCGGGAAGGTCGGGAAATCAATGAGGCGAGCTATGAAACCGTGGCCGTCGATATCAAAAGCCTGACGCTGATCAATGGCGAGGAAGAGGTGGAAGAGGCCATCGACTTCCAGCCGACCGTGATCGATTTTGGGCTCCCCGACATTTCCGTGGAAGCGGCCCCGGAGCAAACGGCAGAAGCCTCTCGCGAATATCGCATCGCCTTCACGCCGCGTCCCGAGCTTTATGCGAACGCCAACGAGACGGCGCTCGTTCTTCGCGAATTAAATCGTCTCGGGGCAATGGAAGCGGCGTGTGATGCTTCGGCATTGCCGGAACTGGAGAACGTCGATCCGAACGGAGCTTATTTCTCGTGGTCGATTCGTCTTTCGTCAGGTCACGATATCGCTGACGTTCGCGAGGTTTTCGAGTTCGTAGAGGGCGAAGCCGATCTCTCGATCGAGAGCGACGGTCAGCCGGAAGTCTCCAACGCCGATATCGCTGCCCTCCTCGCGATGGCGCTCGGCAGCGCACCGGCTTCCGAACCGGCGACGGTCTCGGAAAGCCTTGCAACGGCGCGCGAAACGGAAATCGCGCCTGCCGTGGCGAACATGACTCCGGCCCCGGTGGCGGCAGTCGAGACAGCGAAACCGGATGCCAAGACGGCAGCCGTCCCTTCGCAGACAACGATCCGCGTCGAATTCGATCGTGTCGATCGGTTGATCAATCTCGTCGGTGAGCTTGTCATCAATCAGGCAATGCTCTCGCAGCGTGTCATCGAAGCAAATTTCGCAGGATCGTCATCCGTCATCATCGGATTGGAAGAGCTTGAACAGCTGACGCGCGAGATTCAGGAAAGCGTGATGGCGATTCGTGCGCAGCCAGTGAAGCCGCTGTTCCAGCGCATGTCGCGGATCGTCCGCGAGGTCGCCGACGCAACGGGCAAGGAAGTCCGCCTGAAGACCGACGGCGAAGCGACTGAAATCGACAAAACCGTGGTCGAGCGTCTGGCCGAACCGCTGACGCATATGATCCGCAATGCGGTCGATCATGGCGTCGAATCGCCGGAGGAGCGTCTTGCCGCTGGAAAGCCCGCCGAAGGCATGGTTCGTCTGTCGGCGGCGCACCGCTCGGGTCGGATCGTGATTGAGATTTCCGACGACGGCGCCGGCATCGATCGTCCGAAAGTGCGCGCTTCGGCGATCAAGAAAGGGCTTATCGCTGCGGATGCCCAACTATCCGATAGCGAGATCGATAATTTGCTGTTCCTGCCCGGCTTCTCGACCGCTTCGACCATTTCCAATATCTCCGGACGCGGCGTCGGCATGGATGTCGTGAAGCGTTCCATACAGGCGCTTGGCGGGCGCATTTCCATTTCATCGCGGCCGGGCCAGGGGTCGACGTTTTCGATGAGTTTGCCGCTGACGCTTGCAGTACTCGATGGCATGGCGGTGTCCGTTGCGGGGCAAACGCTGGTCGTACCGCTAACCGCGATCGTCGAAACGCTGAAGCCGAAGAAAGCGGATATTCATGCCCTTGGCGCTGAGGGCCGGGTCATGTCGATCCGCAACACCTTCGTGCCGTTGATCGATGTCGGGATGCAGCTCGGATTTCGTGACACCGCCACGCAGCCAGAAAGCAGCGTCGCGATCCTGGTTGAAACGGGTGACGGCGCGCGCAATGCGCTGCTCGTCGATTCAATTCAGGATCAGCGGCAGGTGGTGATCAAAAGCCTTGAAGCAAATTACGGCACCGTCGAAGGCATCGCAGCAGCGACTATCCTCGGCGACGGACGTGTCGCGCTCATCCTCGATGTCGACGCGTTGGTGACAAGCTCTTTTGAAGATTCGGTATCCGGCGAGCTTCGCTATGGAACGGGAGGTTAAGGGGTCGTGCAAGTGAACGAACCGGCAGTCAAAACTGCAAACAGTGAATTCGTCGCCTTTCGCGTCGGCGCGCAGGAGTTCTGCATCGATATCATGTGCGTGCGGGAAATTCGCGGCTGGACGCCCGCAACACCGTTGCCGCACGCGCCGGCTTACGTTCGTGGCGTGATCAATCTGCGAGGCGCCGTGCTTCCCATCGTCGATCTCGCGATGCGCTTTGGACTTGGTCTGACGGAACCGACGCCACGCAGCGTCATCATCGTCGTCCATATTCATCAGCAGATCGTCGGGCTTTTGGTCGACGCCGTCTCCGATATTCTGACATCGTCGGCGGCCTCGATGCATCCGACGCCCGACATCGCATCGGAAATGGCAAAAATGTTCGTCAAGGGCGTCTACGCCGTGGACGGACGTATGATCAGCATCGTCGCGCTCGACAGCGTTCTCCCGATTTATGCAAAGGCCGCGGCATGACGCCTGCTCTTCAGCGTGCGTCGGCGAGATCTGCGGACGTGCTCGTCACAGGCGAGTTTGCTTTTGCGACTGCGGACTTCCGCGCGATCGCAGAAATCGCCAAGGACGACGCAGGCATAGATCTGCCCGAGTCAAAAGCGACACTCGTCTACTCGCGCTTGGCGAAGCGGTTGCGTAGCCTCGGTCTTGCGACGTTCAGCGAGTACCTCGACAGGGTGCGCGCTGACGACCAGGAACGCGGCAGCATGATCGCCGCGCTGACAACGAATGTGACGCGGTTCTTTCGTGAGCCCCATCATTTCGAATACCTCCGGAAAAATATTCTGGAACCGAAAGCCGCGCACGTTCGCAAAGGCGGGCGCCTCAGGCTGTGGTCCTCCGCCTGTTCGACAGGGCAAGAGCCATATTCAATGGCGCTCACCGTTCTCTCCGTGTTTCCTGATGCGCCGCAGCTGGATATCCGAATTCTCGCGACCGATCTCAATGCGAATGTCGTTGCCCATGGGAAACGCGGCATGTACCGCAAGGAAGAGGTCGCCGAAGTTCCGCAGGCCATGCGAACAAAATGGCTCGAGTCCGTGCCGGGCGACGCCGACAGCATGCGCGTCGCAGACGCGACGCGCTCGCTCGTCGCGTTTCGCGAGCTCAATTTGATGAGCAACTGGCCGTTCAAAGGGCCATTCGATGCCATCTTCTGCCGCAACGTCGCGATCTACTTCGATCACGAGACGCAGGCGATGATCTGGAAGCGTCTCTCGAGCCTGCTTGCTTCGGGTGGCGACCTTTACATCGGACACTCCGAGCGCGTCGCCGGACCTGCGCTGAACGTCCTGACGGCCAATGGCGTTACCAGTTACCGCAAGAAAAGCGATGCACAGAGATGAAAAAAATCAAGGTCTTGGTGGTCGACGATTCTTCGACGATGCGCGGTCTGATCGCAACGGCCTTGTCGTCGGATGCCGATATCGAAGTCGTCGGTCAGGCTGAAGATCCACTGCAGGCCCGACAAGCCATCAAGGCACTGAACCCGGACGTCGTGACCCTCGATGTCGAGATGCCGAATATGAGCGGCCTCGAATTTCTCGAAAAGATCATGCGGCTCCGGCCAATGCCGGTCATCATGGTGTCGACGCTGACGAGTCGCGGTGCCGACGAAACGGTGCGCGCACTCGAGATCGGCGCCGTCGACTGCATTGAAAAGCCGAGGCCGGGCAACGAGCACAATTTTGAAGAACTACCCTTCAAGGTGAAGATCGCCGCGTTGGCGCGTGTTCGGCCCCTAACGACGGAAAAAGATCGGCAGAAACTTGCGGTCGAAGCCCGATCCGCGAACGCGCAATATGTGCCCGACGGGCGCGTGCTTGCGATCGGAGCATCCACGGGCGGCGTCGAGGCGCTCATCGAGCTTCTGTCGCATTTTCCGGAGAATTGCCCGCCGACCGTCATCGCGCAGCACATGCCGGCGTCCTTCACGAAAAGCTTTGCGAACCGCCTCAACCGGATCTGTCCTGCACGGGTGCAGGAAGCTTCGAGCGGAGCCAAGCTCACGCCGGGCCAAGTCTTCCTGGCGCCCGGTGGCGATCTGCATCTCGAGATTGCCGGCAAGGGTGACTTGCACTGCCGTCTGAAAGCGGGTGATCGCGTCAATGGGCACTGCCCGTCGGTCGACGTGCTTTTTGAATCGGTGGCACGCGCGTGTACGTCACGCGCTGTTGGGTTGATTTTGACGGGCATGGGTCGCGACGGTGCGTCCGGGCTTTTGTCCATGCGCAAAGCAGGAGCTAGAACATTCGGTCAGAATGAATCGAGCTGCATCGTCTATGGAATGCCGAAGGCGGCGTTCGACATCGGCGCGGTAGAAAAGCAGTTGCCACTCGACCGCCTCGCAGCGGCAATAGTGTCAGAAACGTCAATAATCAAGAAGCACTAGGAGGCCAATCATGCCGGCAATGCAGCAATTATCGATCATGGTCGTCGACGATACGTCCGTCAGCCGCGCGCTGCTGACCGATGGTCTCGATCAGATCGGCCTCAAGTCGTTCAGGGTCGCCAAAGACGGCGAAGAGGCGCTGAAGATGATGATGACAACTCCGTGCCATCTCGTCATTTCCGATTTCAACATGCCGAAAATCGACGGCATTCAGCTGCTGCGCGCATTGCGCCAGCATGCTCCGACGAGCAAGGTTGGTTTCATTCTTGTCACGGGCAAGGGCGACAAGGCGCTGATCGACGAGGGCAAGAAGTGGGGCCTCAATAATTTTCTCGCCAAACCCTTCACCGTCCCCGCGCTGAAAACGTGCATCGAAGCCGTTGTCGGAAAGCTGACATGACGTCCGCGATCAAAAAAGATAATCGCGTTCACATTATCCAGGGCGAATACTTCGTCACCGGCGACAGCGACGTCATGGTGACGACGATTCTCGGCTCATGCGTCGCAGCCTGCATTCGCGATCCGTTTGCTGGCGTGGGCGGCATCAACCACTTCCTCCTGCCGGGCACGAATGCCAGGACAAAAGCCGGTGAGGCGGAGCGTCTCGGCGTCCACCTGATGGAGTTGCTTGTGAACGGCCTGCTGAAAGCCGGCGCGCGCCGGGATCGGCTCGAGGCGAAAATCTTCGGCGGTGCGCGGACGGTCCGAAGCCACAACGACATCGGCAAACACAATGCCGAATTCGCCGAGCGCTTTCTTCGTGACGAGGGCATTGCTCACGTCGGCGGCAGCACCGGCGGCCTGCAAGGGCGAAGGATTCAGTATTGGCCGGTCTCGGGACGCGCGCGGCAGAATTTGCTCGCAGGCACAGTGGAAATTGTGCCACCCGCGGCTGCGGCTCGGGTGGTGGCGAGCAATGCCGGCGAGCTGGAATTGTTTTGAATTTTGTGATGGGCGCAGGACAGACATGAGCGGCGATAAAAACAATATGAATGGCGAAGCACGCACGCTTGTGCCGGTTCCCGAGGTCCTTATGACCATGAGCGACGAAATCCGGCTGCTGTCGGATGGCGTCAACGACCTGCAGGAACTGATCGGAAACCTCGTCGTTGCCGGAGCCTTCGGCGGTTCGCATTCGCTGTACGAATTGCAGTCGCTGGACCGTATCTCTCAAAACCTTGAAGCGATTTCCGACTATCTTGGAGGGGTCTCGAAAATATCGTCGTCGGATTGGAAAATCGATGTTGCGGAGGCATCCCGCTGCGTGAAAATCGCAGAAATCAGCGACCGCTTGAACGGCATCACGCGGGAGCATGCGTTGCAAAGCGGCGCCGGAGATTTCGACGACTTTGAGTTGACGGCCTAGACCGGTTACGCTCCGACGAATTCACGCGCCGCATCGATCGATATGAAGCGCCGACGTCCAATCAGCGTATCGATCTCGATCGATCCGTCGTCGAATTCCACGTATTCGCGACCCGCAAGTTTTCCGCCGATAAAGGGCTTTCTTGGCGCAGGCGGTGGCAGGGGAACCGGCTGCTCCGGCATGGTCTCGGGCCTGCCGAAATACGGCTGTTGATCCGCGCCGCCGCCGGAAGCAATTCGGACAAAAAGTCCTTTACCCTCGATCATCGGCAGGACCTTCATTGCGATGGCCGCGATGATGATGCTCTGCGCCACGGTCAGAGCCATCAAGCGGTGAATCCAAACCGCTGGTGTATCAGACAGCAGCGCCGAATATCCGGCAATGAAAACGATCGCTGATATGATGCCGAGCACCGCAAGAACCGCGATCGGGATCATGCGTTTTGGAATTTTCGTCCGGGACGTCCGCAGATCGGCAAGCGCCGCGTCGACTTTGCGAAGCTTCAGCGCGCTGGCGAGTTCCGATTGACGCAATACGTCTTCGAAGGCAAAGCGATCATTGAGCGCGTTCATGGTTTCTCAACATGTCCTGCTTGGAAAGATACGTCCAGCTATCGATCATCACATCCTTGACGACGTTGCGGCCAAGCCGCTCATTCGTTCCCGAGGCGATGTTTTCGCATAGCTCCTTGAGGGCATTCTTGCGCCCCGCCTTGATGTCCTTCGGCGTCGTTTCGTAGATCAGCCGAAAGGCTTCGTCCGCCACGAAGGCTTCCGGCTGCACCGAGCTTTCTTTGAGCAGCTCCGCGTCGGCGGCGAATTGCAGGCGTGTCACGACGTACCCAAGAACCTGCCCATCCGAAAGAATGGGAACGCTGACCATGGGTGTCTTCAGCATCTGCAATTTATGGTTTTCGTCCTTGCTCGGCTCCGCGTTCATCGACGATTTCCACGTGACCGCGCCAAAGACGCCGCCGACGGTTGAAAGACACGCGACGAGGGCGAGCAGGATCATCCGGATCACGGCGCGTTCCTGTAAGGCCCGATGTTGCGTGTATACGTGCCGTCGGATTCAGCGTTCTGGATGGCTTCCGACAGCATGGCCGCGATCTCTTTCACCGCATCGAGATGCAGCCGGATCTTGCGAAGGTTTACAGCGAGCTTTTCGCGAAAGGTCGCAAGTCGTAGCTGCAGGTCGGCATTGACATCGGTCTTCTGCAGGCGTCGAAGGGCCTGATTGAGATCGAGAAGGCCCTGGCTTTTGCGATCATTCGACGTCTTGAAATCGAACTTCAGAGATTTGCTCAACGCCTCCGTCTCTTCGTCGAGATAGCCCTCGATGCGAGAGATCACCGAAATGACGATCGCGCGCGCGGCATCCGAATCCTGCCCGCCCGCGCGGGTCGGCAACGGTCGGCGTCCGTTCGCGGACGCGAGCCCTGCCAACGGTGCGCCGGATCGCCCCGTCGAAAAAGGCGTTTTGATTTTTTCGCCGAGTGCGCCGGTGCTCATTCTACTTATCCTTAAGTCGACCGATTTCGGATTTGAGGATCATGTTCGCAATGCCGAGCGTGCCGGTCTTGGACAGCGCCGTCGCGAGCGTGTCCGTCATCATCGAGCGCCACATGGTGCCCGACGTTCCTTCACCGAACAGAGCTTCGGAATCTTTGGGCATGGACGTATCGATCATCTGACGCAGGTAGACGGCCTCGAACTGCTGCGCGACGTCCTTGGCTTTTTTCGTCGCGGCGGCGTCGCCATGCGAGGCGGGCGATGCCGCGTCGGCAACGGTGGCAGCTTGCGTCGGCCGGACGGTTTGTCCGGCCGTCCAGGTGGCGACGTCAGCGGCCGAGGTGGGAAGTATGGCGGACATCGAAAAATATCACTTCGAACATGGAAGACCGCCTCAGATTGAACGCGGAGACTTACCCCGGCCTTGCGCGGCAACAGCCGCCTGAAATTCAAGCAAGGCCTCGAGCTCCACCTGCTCGCGTTTGCGCGCTTCTTCGCCTTTTGCGTCGGCTAGCAGACGGCCCGCGCTCCGGCCGCGCGCCGCTGCTTCGGCATAGCGTTTCAGCGCAATTTCGTGTTCGCGCGACAACTGGTGGATGCGCCGTTCCAGGCGGCCGACACGGTTTGAGAGTAGCGCGGTGAAAAGACCGTTGATGGTCGAAGGGCTTTCGAGACTGCGCAGAATATCGTCCTGGGCCGCGCGAAGTGTCGCGATCTCTTGTGTCAAATCGCTCACGCGCACGCGCTCCACGGTTTCGAGGTCGTGAAACACCTCGGCGAGGCGGCGCAGTTTCTTGGTGGTGCTAGCCATGTTGCCCCAGCGTTGCGATGGCCTGCATCACGAGCGAAGAAAAAAGGCTGAGGATCCCGGCATCGATTTGCAGCAGGATGAACAGCCCTCCGAGCACCACAAAGGGCGCCGATACGAAGTAGGAGGGAATTTGCGGGATCATCTTGTTGAGGAACCCGAACGCGAGGTTCACCATCACCGAATAGACGACCAGCGCCGCGCTCAGCTGTAACGTCAGCTTGAACGCCGAGCCGAACGTCGAGACGATCATCGAGAGATTAGGAGGCGCGGCGAATTCAGAGCCGATCTTGAGGGCCTCGTAAGAGTTCTGCAGCATCCGGATGATGGCGATATGCAGATCGGCCACGAAAAACAGCACGACGGCCGGCAGCGTCACGAACGCTGAATAGGGCGTCGAGGGATCGTTTCCTTCGATCGCGTGCGAGAATGCTGATCCATAGCCTGCGAGGTTCGCCATGGCGATGGCCGCAAATTCAAGAGCAAGGTAGAAAATACGGACGATGAAGCCGAGGAATAATCCGGCCAGGCTCTCGGTGACGATGATCGAGAGCAGGCCGTCGGCAGGACCTGCCGTCACCGGCCGCACGTCGTCGTAAACGATCGGCATGATGGCAAGCGAAATGGCGATCGCGACGAAGAGGCGGAGTTGAACCGGGATACGCTCGCTTGAAAATCCCGGCAACACCATGAAGCACGCGCCGACACGGCAAAATATGATAAGGGGCACCAGAAGCGTCTGCTGCGTCAGCTCGCTCATGAAACCGAGCCGAGCGACTGAATTTGCACGCCACGGCTGATCTCGAGGTGCGAGAGAACCGGCAGCGTGCCGTATAGCCGTTCAGTCACGGTGTGGACGTAGGGCCGCGTCTCGGCGGCCGTTACGAGAACGAACTGATGACCCGCATCCATGAGCGGTTGAATGGTGCGGGCAAGATCGGCGCCGAACTGCTCGATAAGACGCGGATCGATGTCGAACTCGATGATCTCGCCCTTGGCGTCGCGGCGAAGGGCCTGATGGAACGCGACTTCCCATTTATTACCGAGGCGGACGATCTTCAGATAGTTGTTGTCGCTGAGATCGCCGCAGATTTGCGATGCAAGCCGCATCCGGACATGCTCGGTGATTTGCTCGGCCTTGCGCGAGAACGGCGCGATTTCGGCAACCGCTTCCAGGATGAGATGCAGATTGCGGATCGAAATTCGCTCTGCGAGCAGCATCTTCAGCACGCCTTGCAGCCCCGAGTAAGAAATCTGCGACGGACAGATTTCTTCCAGCAGCTTGCGGTATTCGGGATCGAGCCGATCGAGAAGCGAGCGCAGGTCGCGATAGGACAGGAGCTGCGCGAGACTATTGCGGATGACCTCCGCGACGTGCGTTAGAAGCACGGATGTGTTTTCGACCGGCACGAAGCCGTCGCGTTTCAGCGCGTTCGTGAAAATATCGGGCACCCAGATCGCCTTCATGCCGAAGGCCGGTTCCCGCGTTTCATCGCCTGGTGTATCGGGCTTTGGACCGTCGCCGACCACGACGAGCACGTCGCCGAGGCGAAGTTCGGCGCTGGCGACGACCGTGCCGTGCACCTTGATCTGATAGCTTTTCGAAGGGACTGAAAGGTCTTCCGCCAGTTTGATTTCCGGAACGACGAAACCGTACTGTTTGGCGAACTTGCGCCGCATCTTCGCGACACGCTGCGGCAGATCGCTGCTCGGACGCATCAGCACGGTCGAAATTTGTTTGCCGAAGCAGATCTCAATTTCGGTCGTCTTGAGCTGATCGCGAATGGATTGTCGCGATTGCTCTTCCGGTGAGAGCGATTGGCTGGCGGTTTTCGCGTTCGCGTCGGCTTGTGCGCCCGCCTCGTTCTTACGCGTCAGCCCGATGCTGATGAAGCCCAGGACGCCCCCGATGGCAGCGAACGGCAGCAAGGGTAATCCAGGAGCCATCGCGAGAAGGGCCATGACGCCGCCCGCAAGCATCAGCGCTCGCGGATAGTTGCCGAACTGGCTGACGATGATGCCTTCGGTCGAACCTTGCGTACCGCCTTTCGAAACGAGCAGGCCCGCCGCAAGCGACACGATCAGCGCCGGCATCTGTGTAACAAGGCCGTCGCCCACCGACAGCTTGACGAAGGTGTCGAGCGCGCGCTCGAATGGGAGGTCATGGCGCGTCACGCCGATAATCACGCCGCCGAAGATGTTGACGGCCGTAATGATGAGGCCCGCGATGGCGTCGCCGCGCACGAACTTCGAGGCGCCGTCCATGGCGCCGAAGAATTGGCTTTCTTCTTCCAGTTCCCTGCGCCTGCGGATCGCTTCTTTTTCGTCGATGGCACCCGACGAGAGGTCGGCGTCGACGGCCATCTGTTTGCCGGGCAGCGAGTCGAGCGTAAACCGCGCGCCAACTTCCGCGATACGCGTCGCGCCTTTGGTGATGACGACGAAGTTGACGGTGACGAGAATGATGAAGACGATGATGCCGATGACGAAATCACCGCCCATCACGAACTGCGCGAAGCCCGCGATGACGTGTCCCGCAGCGTTCGGCCCTTCCGCGCCTTGAGAAAGAATAAGACGTGTCGTGGCGACGTTGAGTGCCAGCCGCAGCAGCGTCGCGATCAAGAGAATGGTCGGGAACGCCGAGAATTCCAGCGGGCGGCGTATCCACAACCCGACCATCAGGATGAGGATCGAGAGCGCAATCGACAACGCCAGGCCCAAATCGAGAAGGAAGGACGGCAGCGGCAGGAAGAGGATCATCAGAATGGCGATGACGCCGATCGCCAGGCCAGCGTCACGCTGGCCTAATACGACTCCGATACCGCCGTCTGCGGTCTTTGTAGCTGCCATAAAGCGAGGGTCCCCGATACGCCGCGTCTGCGCTGCGCCGGCAAGCTTGCAATCTGAAGCTTGCGCGAGGTCGTCGCCGGGACGGGAAACCCCGCCGGAAATCAGGATGCTGCTGCCGATCCGCCTCGCCGATCAGGGCGTTGACGATGACGCGTATCGGCAACCTATCGCGAAATCGCCGAGGGCTGAGGCGCCCACCGGCAAAGTCGATCTGAATTTGGGGTTCGTCAGCCCGCCTTCTGGCCGGCCGAATATTTCCCGCGGCCGATTCCGGTGTATGTGATGCCAAGCTCCCGGACGGCTTCAGGATCGAGGACGTTGCGCAGATCGACGATGGTGCTGCCCGCCATGCGCGATTTAATCGCCTCGAGATCAAGGGCGCGATATTCGTTCCACTCAGTGACGATGACCAAGGCGTCGGCGCCGTCAGCGGCTTCATCGGCGCTTTCGCACCACGTCACGCCGGGAAGCATCGGCTCGGCCTGCCGGCGGCCCTGCGGATCGCACGCCCGAACCGTGGCGCCGCGCTCCTGCAGCATCGGAACGATCAACAGGCTCGGCGCATCGCGCATATCGTCGGTGTTCGGTTTGAACGTGACGCCGAGAATAGCGATGGTCTTGCCGCGCACCGATCCGCCTGCGGCCGCTTCGATGCGGACCGCCATGGCGAGTTTGCGCTCGTGGTTGACCCTTTCGACCTGTTCGATGATCGACACCGGAGCACGTGCTTCGCGAGCCGTGCGCACGAGCGCCGAAACGTCTTTCGGAAAGCAGGACCCGCCATAGCCCGGTCCCGGATGCAGGAATTTGTCGCCAATTCGCCGGTCCTTGCCGATCGCCGAAGCAACCTCCTGCACGTCCGCGCCGACCGCTTCGCAGACGTCCGCGATTTCATTGATGAAACTGATCTTGAGCGCGAGAAACGCATTGGCCGCATACTTCGCGAGTTCGGCCGATTCCCGTTCGACGAACATGACGGGAGAGCCGCGCAGCGCCAGCGGCTTATAAAGCCGCTCCATGACGTCGCGGGCGCGAGGGTCATCGGTGCCGACAAGCACGCGGTCGGGATGCGTGAAGTCCTGAATTGCGGAGCCTTCGCGCAGGAATTCCGGATTCGAGCAGATGGCGACATCTGCGTCGGGACGTTTCGCCTTAAGCCGCCGTTCGATTTCGCGGCTTGTGCCGACCGGGACCGTCGACTTGGTCGTTATGACCGTAAAGCCATTGAGGTATTGCGCCGCTTCCTCGACCGCGGAGAAGACATAGGAAAGATCGGCATAGCCGTCGCCGCGCCGCATCGGTGTTCCGACCGCGAGAAAAACGACGTCGGCATCTGCAACGGCTGTCTTGAGATCGTCCGTGAACACCAGCCGCCCGGCTTTAACGTTGCGCTCCATGAGCGCTTCGAGGCCCGGCTCATAAATCGGTGATTGTCCGGCTTTGAGCGCGGCCAGCCGGCTTGGGTCGTTATCGACGCAATTTACGGTCCACCCGAAATCGGAAAAACAGGCTGCCGAAACGAGCCCGACGTAGCCCGCTCCGATCATGCAAATCTTCATAAGTCCCCCTCAGGGTGCGTTAAAAGCCTTATTGCAACAATGACTTAGCACGAAGAAAGCGCTCGCAGCCCAGTCGGTCGCATTGGGAGCGCGATTTCATTCAGAACGGCCCTGAAAAGCAATCCTCTTCTTCTTCTTTTACTTTACGCGGCCGCCCTGCTTTCTTGCGTTTGCCGGCGCGTTGCGTCGGCCGCGGTGATTTCGGAAGCGACTTGCGCCGCGTCATCAAACGCTAAGCCTCACGCACGCCGTGGGCTCCGCAGATGGAGACCGCTATGAAAGACCTGATCACGAATCCTCCGGCCAAGACTCTGAGCGCTCTTGTGTCGATGTCCTGTTGTCGTGGCTGCTGATCACCTTCCCGCTGTTCAACACGTTACCCAACAATTCGGATACCAGAGGATGCCGGCGCTGTCGGCAAAAGTCGAAACATGTCAAAATCCTACGTCATTGAGGTCGGAGACGACCAAGCTGGTGTTATCATTCGCGAAGATGGCGAAAGCGAATATCGCTTTCACGCGGCTCTTCGCAGCTACCATGCACTCGAAGGCCGTCGTTTCGCGAACGCGCTTTTGGCGGAGCGCGCAGCCATCGCGCACTCGGTGAGCCGCCGGCGCCGGCGTCACTCGGCCGCTGTCTTGGAGGGCGCATCGCTATGAGTGAACGCTATAGCTACTTCCAGCGGCTGCGCGGTCAGCCGAAACGGATCAAAACGCGTGTTTCCCGCGAGGTTTATGTTCTTTCGCGCCAGCAAAAGAGCGAACTTCCGAACAAGCAGGCCGTATGGGATTCGCTGCCCGCGATCGCCGCAGTCGGTCCGGCATCGGATTTCTAGCACCCGCGTTAAAGCCACACGTCCTGGACCTGGTCGCTCGCCAGCGCGAGAAAAAACTTGAACCGGCGCTTTATGAGCGCCGGTTTTTTCGTGCACGTCGGTTCGTGCGAGCCGGCGATACGTCTCGGATACGGCTCCCCCTTGACACTCCGAGCATCGATCGACGATGGAGCTAGCTCAGCGTTCCGAGCGAGGGCTCTCATGGGCGATCACTTCTGGCCTGCACTTTATCCCGGCATCATTGTCGGGCTCCTTTACGGCCTTTCACTGCGTGGTCTGCCCAATATCGTTCTCGGCGCGGTCGGTGGCCTCATTGGCTCGGCACTGGCTTATTGGGGCCTTGTCAACTTCGGGCTCAACGAAGGCCTCCCGTCGGTCGCGGGTATGGTGGCGCTCGCATTGCTTGGAGCCTATGGCGCGACGTCGATCTTCGCAGGCATCTCGAACAAGCCCCCGGCGGACGGCTGAGCCGAGGCAGATTTTGCTCGCTGCGCCCTTGTGGTTTCTTTCCAAGTTCGCCAGCCCGCGCACACTAAGGGTGTCACGTATCTGTCGCCGATCCGTCGTCGCAATTTCACCAAATCCTGAAATTCAGCGATAGGTTTTGCGACGGAGGCACGATGGCCGGATTGGCAACGGCGGCATTGATCTTTTGCGCCCTGGCGACGGCAATACATCTCATGACCATTGCTCTCGCGCTCGTGCGTGTGCTCGCCCGTAAAAGGCATCGCGAACCGAAATCGATGCCGGTCAGCATCATACGCCCTGTCTGCGGCATCGATCATTTCGATATGCTGACGCTGCGCTCGACATTCGAGCTTCGAAGCGACGCCTACGAAATCATCTTTTGCGCCGCTCGCGAAGGCGATGCCGCCGTGCCGCTGGTGCGCAAGTTGATGGCAGAGCATCCGCACATACCGGCCAGCCTGCTGATCGGAGACGACCGGCCAACAAGCAATCCGAAGCTGAACAACATCGTCAAGGGCTGGCAAGCAGCGCGTCATCCCTGGATCGTGCTCGCCGATAATAACGTGCTGATGCCGTCCGGCTATCTCGACGACATGTTCGCGGCGTTCGGTCCGGGCGTCGGACTGGTGTGCTCGCCGCCCGTCGGTAGCCATCCGATCGGCTTCCAAGCCGAACTCGAATGCGCGTTTCTCAACACGTACCAGGCGCGTTGGCAATCGGCGGCCGATGCGATCGGGTTCGGATTTGCGCAAGGTAAATCCATGCTCTGGCGGCGCGATATTCTCGATAAGGCCGGCGGCATTGAAGCGTTGGGGCACGAAATCGCCGAGGATGCCGCGGCGACGAAGATCGTGCGTGCGCGCGGGTTGAACGTGCGCCTCGTGAACCGTCCGTTCGAACAGCCGTTAGGGCCACGCAAACTTCGCGAGGTCTGGGACCGGCAGGTGCGCTGGGCGCGGCTGAGGCGGGCGACATTCCCAATTTTCTATGTGCCGGAAATCTTCACAGGAAGCTTCTTTCCCATTCTGTCAGGCGTCGCCGCTGCGGCGAGTTTCGATGTCGACCCGGCCGTCGCTCTGGCTGGACTCGCCGGTGTCTGGTTCGGAGCCGAAGCGGTGCTGGCGTCGGCGGCAGGATGGCATCTCCGTCTGCTGTCGCCCCTGTCATGGATGGCGCGAGACCTGCTGCTGCCCGTGCTTTGGCTCGAAGGCTGGTCGGGCGATACGTTCGTCTGGCGCGGAAACGACATGAGCGTCGCGAAGGGGCAGGAAATATCTCAATCGCCGCGCCACGCGCTGGCGGCCACGAGCGACAGCTGAAGCCGATCGGTCGCCTGTCCATAGCCTGCGCAATTGCAGTCCTTATTTGCCGGCCGCGAAGGCGGCGTGCTTGAGACGTGGCGCGCGCCCGATTGCATACCGTTTCAATAAAACCCCGAGCATTAACCCCCGAGCATTAACCCAATGTCCCTGTCGCAGACCCACCGCAATAGATCGGGCCGGACTGGGGAACCAACGCGTTCAATCGCGCATCCAATCTTTGACCAGCGTCAATCGAACGGATTGCAGCCGGGATGGAGAGTCATTGGCAGGCCGCGACATGATCGACCGTGCGGCGGCCGGTCGAACAAAAAAAGTTGAACGGCTTGTCGTCACGAATGGAGCGAATACTTATACTGCGCGTTGTCCATCGCGCCAACCGTGAACCAGAATTCTGCGGATAGACTCTCTCCCTCCCGTTAGCCAACCCGCATTAAAAGGAAGACGCTCATGAAGCCAGAATCCGCCAAAGCCCGGCGTAAGGCCCCTCTCGATACGCCTTCGATTTTCTCCGATAACGCGATCAAGGATATCGCCGGCGCATTGACTGTTCTTCTCGCCGATGTTTTCGCTGTTTATGTGAAGACGAAGAACTTCCACTGGCACATGTCGGGTCCGCATTTCCGTGACTATCATTTGCTCCTCGATGAGCAGAGCACGCAAATCTTCAACATGACCGACGATATTGCCGAGCGCGCTCGCAAGATCGGTGGAACCACGCTTCGCTCGACCGGACAGATCGCAAAACTGCAGCGTATTCTCGACAACGATGCCGACTACGTCACGCCCGAAGACATGTTGTCTGAGTTGAGAGACGACAATTTGCAGCTCGTGCGTTCGATGCAGGAAGTGCACGGCCTTTGCGACGAGCACAGCGATGTCGCGACCGCCAGCCTTCTTGAAAACTGGATTGATGAAACCGAGCGCCGCGTTTGGTTCCTCTTCGAAGCAACCCGGCCGGTGCCGAGCGGCGCATAACCAAAGACCTACGAAGGAGCAGACATGTCGTCGAACAAGCAGCAACTTTCCGGCCCTGATTTCGCGCGTGGTGTCCCCGCATCGGATATCCCGGAGGGTAAGATGCTGCTCGGCCACTTCGACGGCGAGGCGGTTCTGCTCGCGAAAAGTGGCGCCGAGATTTTTGCCATCGGCGCCACATGCACGCACTACAATGGCCCGCTTGCCGAAGGCCTGATGGTCGACGACACGGTTCGCTGTCCCTGGCATCACGCCTGCTTCAGTCTTCGGACAGGGGAAGCCGTGCGCGCTCCCGCGCTCAATCCCGTGCCGTGCTTTCGCATCGAAGAAAGCGGATCGACGATTTTCGTCCGCGAAAAGATCGAGAAGGCACCAATCCAACAGGTGAAGCCCGACAGTCATATCCGATCTGTTGTGATCGTCGGCGGCGGAGCGGCTGGCAACGCCGCCGCTGAAACGCTGCGTCGGCAAGAGTTCAAGGGCAGTATTACCGTCCTGAGCGCCGACGACGCGCTCCCCTACGACAGACCGAACCTCTCCAAGGATTATCTGGCTGGAAACGCGTCTGAGGATTGGATTCCGCTCCGCACGCCGGACTTCTACAAGGAGCAGAAAATCGACGTGCGGCTCAACGTCCGCGTCGCGTCGATCGATACAGTCGAACGCGAGGTCAGGCTCGCGGACGGACGTCGCGTCGCCTTCGACGCGCTGTTGTTGGCGACAGGCGCGGCTCCCACTCGCCTCGATATTCCCGGCGCCGGACTGCCGCACGTCCACTACCTTCGCACGCTGGACGATAGCCGCGCGCTGATCGCCAAGACGAAAGATGCCAAGCGCGCCGTCATCATCGGTGCGAGCTTCATCGGACTCGAAACCGCGGCGGCGCTGCGTGCGCACGATATCGAAGTGCATGTCGTCGGCCCGCAAGCGCGTCCGCTCGAACGCATTCTCGGAGCGGAGCTTGGCGACATGATCCGGTCAATCCACGAAGAGCGCGGCGTCGTTTTCCATTTCGGAACGACGGCGGTGGCGATCGACGAGGATATGGTGACCTTGAAGTCGGGTGACCGGCTTCCCGCCGACTTGGTCGTCGCGGGAATTGGCGTGCAGCCGGATGTGGGGCTCGCAAAAGCCGCGGGCTTGACGATCGATAACGGCGTCGTCGTCGATCAATATCTGCAAACGAACGTGCCGGGAATTTACGCGGCGGGCGATATCGCGCGCTGGCCAGATCCCCACAGCGGCGCGCCAATCCGCGTTGAGCACTGGGTCGTTGCCGAGCGTCAGGGACAGACGGCGGCAATCAACATGCTCGGTGGTCGCCAGCCTTTTGATGCCGCGCCATTCTTCTGGAGCCAGCACTTCGACGTTACCGTGTCTTATGTTGGGCACGCGGAGAAATGGGATAAAATCGAGATCGACGGCAATCCATCCTCTCGTGATTGCACGGTGACGTATCTGAAAAGTGGCCGAAAGCTTGCCGTCGCCACCGTCTCGCGCGATCTTGAAAGCCTGCGCGCCGAAGTCGAACTCGAGAATGCCGGAACCTAACGCGCGCGTTCAGATCGCTTCGCGTAGGGCTCGGGCCGGTCGATCTGGAAAGCGTCGCCGGTCGTCGCATACCATCCGCGCCCATGCAGCCGCCCGACCAGATTTAACGCCGGAGTATCGATGTAGTGGTTTTGCGCATCGAGGACGAATTCGTCCGAGACATGCGCCTGGACAATCTCGCCGAGAACGATGAGCTGGCTCGGTGCAACCTCTATGGGCGTGTGCAGCCGGCATTCGAACGCGACGGGGCTAACCGCAATTCGTGCAGGTCTTACCTTGGAAGACGGTGACGTTTCGAGATTGGCCAGCGCAAGCTCGTCCACATCGGACGGTGCGTCGATGGACGTCAGGTTCATGGCCTCGGCGGCAGAGCGCGGCACGAGGTTGACGACAAATTCTCGCGTATCGAGAATATTGCGCGCGCTGTCCTTCATTGAGCCGTCCGCATTGGCTTGAATTCCAATTGCGACGATCGGCGGGGTCTTGCTCATCGCGTTGAAAAAACTGAACGGCGCCGCATTGCGGACGCCGTTCTTGGAGAGCGATGTCACCCAGGCGATGGGCCGCGGCACGATCGTGCTCGTCAGGATTTTATAGCGATCGTCTGCCGCGAGCCGTTCGAAGTCGAACTCCATATCCTCACCTCTCGGACGCACCTAAGCCGCGCAGGAGTTTTTCGACGTGGTAGATCTCATCCTGCACGATGGTGTGACCCATACCGGGATAGATGATCTCGGTCACGTCGCCGCCGAGCCCTCGGAGCACCTCCGCCGACTCATGCACCCGCGCCAGCGGAATGTGAGTATCGACATCGCTGCATCCGAGAAACACGGGCGTACCGGCGAGCTGACCGGGATAAGTCCACGTCGTGCCCTCCGGTCCGATCAACGCACCGCTCAACGCGGCAACGCCGCCGAAGCGCTGCGCATTGCGCGCCGCAAACTCCAGCGCCAGGCACGCCCCTTGGGAAAACCCCAAGAGAACGACGCGCTCGGCAGCTATCCCCTGCTGCTGGAGATTATCGACGACGCGGGTGAGCGTATCCAGAGCGCTGCCGAGATGTGGCTCGTTCCGTGCCGTCGGCGCCATGAACGAGTACGGATACCAGCTACCCGAAGGCGCTTGCGGCGCGATGTAAGCGATGTCCGGCGTCGCGAACGCGTTGGCGAGGCCGAGCATGCTCTCGGCATTCGCTCCGCGTCCGTGCACCAGGACAACCGCCGCGCGGGCGGAATCGATAGGTACGCCCGCGCGGATGACATTGGACGTCAATGTCGTCATGCTGCCTGCTCCAAGGGTTGCAGACTGGCTTCGATCTCCTGCCGTCGGCTTTCCAGGAACTTAGGCAGTTGCAATGCCTGTCCCAGGGACGCCACCGGCTCATCGATCGCAAAGCCCGGTTCATCGGTTGCAATCTCGAAGATCACGCCGCCCGGCTCACGAAAGTAGATCGAGCGGAAGTAATTGCGATCGATCTGCTCCGTGACGTGGAGGCGATGACCCTCGACAAGCTTGCGGCGCATTTCAGCCTGCGCTTCGTCTGTCGCAGCGCGGAACGCCACGTGGTGGACGGAGCCTCGACCCATGTTGCCCGCGAGAAATCCTTTCGCCTCGCGGATCTCGATGACGCCGCCCGTCGTGGTTCCGGTCGCGACGAAACGCGTGACCGGACCTTCGACGCCAGCCTCACCGAAACCGAGAACGTCGCTCAGGATGGCGGCAGTCCGCTTCCCGTCTTCGAGCAGAAGCCTGATGCCGTGAAACCCGCGCACGGCATGTTCGGCGGAAACTCCGCCGCCCTGCCACGCCGCTTCGGTCTCGGCACCTGCTACGCCGACGAGAGCCAGACTCATGCCGTCCGGATCGGTGAAGCTCAGCACGGACTGCCCGAAGCGCTTTTCAATCGCGTCGTGCGGAACGCCCTTTTCAACGAGCCGATGCGCCCAGTAACCGATCGCCGTCTCGGGAACGCGAAACATTGTCTGCTGCGCAAGCCCGACACCCGCTCTCCCTTTCGGCGCGTGGCCCCAGGGAAAGAACGTGAGGATCGTCCCCGGACTTCCCGCTTCGTCGCCGAAGTAGAGATGATAGGTTCCCGGATCGTCGTAGTTCACGGTCTTCTTAACGAGCCGCAGGCCGAGCACACGCGTGTAGAAATCCAGATTGCGAGCGGCGTTGCCGGCGATGGCGGTGATGTGATGGATTCCAGACATGACGAGTCCTTTCTCCCGTGCGTGACGGGATTTCCTAGTCGATCTTCAAATGCTCCTTAGGCCCGAGTCTTCAATGCGCGATGGTGTGTGCAGACCGTCGCCAATCCGGCGACGATCAACGGTCCTCAGCCAGCGAGACGCGCCGCGATCTGTGCCACGTGGCGGCCCTGAAAATGCGCGCCTGCAAGTTCGTTCGCCGAAGGCTGCCGCGAGCCGTCACCGTCCGCGATCGTCGACGCGCCGTAAGGCGAACCGCCGGTGACTTCCTGCACGCCCATCTGCCCTTGGAAGGAATAGGGCAACCCGACGATGACCATGCCGTGATGCAAAAGCACGGTATGCGTCGAGAGGATCGTGCTCTCCTGGCCGCCATGCTGCGTCGCCGTTGACGAAAAAACGCTACCGACTTTGCCGATCAGCTTGCCGCCTGCCCACAGGCCGCCGGTTTGATCGAGGAAGTTCTTCATCTGCGCGGGCATGTTTCCAAAACGAGTCGGAACGCCGACGATGATCGCGTCGTAGCCCGGTAGCTCGTCGACTGTTGCGATCGGCGCTGGCTGGTCGAGCTTGAAATGCGACTTGCGGGCGACCTCTTCCGGCACCAGTTCGGGGACGCGTTTGACGACGACATCAGCGCCGCCTTCGCGAGCACCCGCCGCAACGCTCTGGGCCATCGTTTCGATGTGGCCATAGCTCGAATAGTAGAGGACAAGAACCTTGGTCATTTTCAGTGCCTTCCCTGCTCATGCAACTCCGTCGATGGGTGAAATATCGTTAGTTGACGAAAAATGATCAATCCATGATGTTATTGTCAGTCTGGTTCCAATTTGGATACAAATGGACAAGCTGGAAGCAATGAACGCGTTCGCCAAGGTTGTCGCGAGCGGCAGCTACGCGGAGGCGGCGCGACGGCTGAACCTGACGCGCTCGGCAGTCAGCAAGGCCGTCATGGAATTGGAGCAGGCGCTTGGGGCACGGCTTCTGGATCGCACGACGAGGCGCGTGACGCCGACTGAGGCGGGTCTCGCATATTACGAACGCTGCCTCGCCATTCTCGCGCAGGTGGACGAGACGGAAGCCCAGATTTCGCGGCTGCACGATGAGCCGAAGGGCGTCCTGAAGATCAACGCGCCGATGTCGTTCGGCACGCTCTACCTCGGTGGCGCGGTTGCCGACTTCATGATCCGCTACAGCGATCTCAAGGTCGAGTTGACTCTCACCGATAGGTTCATCGATCCGCTCGAAGAAGGCGTGGACGTGACGGTACGCATTGGCGCGATGGTCGACTCCAGCTTGATCGCGCGCCGGATTTCACCGGCGCGCATCGTGCTCGTCGCGTCGCCGGACTATCTGAAGAAACACGGCACGCCGCAAAGTCCGGTCGACCTCGCGAACCATCGCTGTCTGAGTTACGGCCACATGACGTCGATGCAGCGCTGGCATCTTGCCGAAAAAGGCAAGCCGATTTCCGTCGCGATTGGCGCGTGCCTGTCCTCGAACAACGGCGAGGTGCTGCGCGATGCGGCGCTGAAAGGGATCGGCATCGCGTTGCTGCCGACCTTCATCGCTGGAAAAGATATCGCGGAAAAACGCTTGCAAGTCGTTCTGCCCGAGAACCAGCCGGACGACCTGACGATTCATGCGCTGTACGCGCCGAACCGCTATCTCGCTACGAAAACTCGTGTCTTTATTGACTTTCTCGTGGATCGCTTCGGAAATACGCCGTCGTGGGACGTGTGTTTCGACAAACGCTAACGCTCACCGCGGCGCCCGGCGCAACAGGTATGTATCCATGATCCAGCCTTTCCGCGCCCGTTCCTCCGCGCGGACGCGCTCGATCTCATCGACACACTCCGCGAGCTTTCCAGAAACAAGCACTTCGTCGGGTGTGCCGAGATAGGCACCCCAATGGATGTCGACGTCCTGGTCGGCCAGTGCCCGGAGGCCCGAACCGTTGTCGAGCATCACGACCGCCGTATCGACGCCCTGCGGCAACCCATCGAGAAGCTTTCGCCCCGTCGTGATATGCACCGGCTCGCCGATCGCGTTTAGCGCGATCTTGTGTTGCGCCGCGAGCGCCTGCACGCTGGTGATGCCGGGGATCACCTCATAGTCGAACGCGACCTTGCCTTCGGCGACGATACTCTGAATGACTCGGATCGTGCTGTCGTAGAGCGACGGGTCGCCCCACACGAGAATGCCCCCGACTTCGCCGTCTTGCAGCTCTGTCGCGATAAGGCGGCTGAAAATCTCGGCCTTCTCGCCATGCCAGGACAGAACCCCTGATTTGTAATCAGGGGCACCAGCGTCGCGCACTGGGCTCGCGGCCTCGACGATCCGGTATGGATGGCCGGTGATGAAGCGTTCGCAGATCGTCGTCCTGAGCTTGACGAGATCGTCCTTGGCCTCGCCCTTATCGAGAACGAAAAAAACGTCGACCGCGTTGAGCGCCTTGACCGCCTGCATCGTCACGTAGTCAGGATTTCCGGCCCCGATTCCGATGATGAGCAATGTCTTCATGTCCGGAGACCTTCCCGCCTTGCGCGCTCGAAGGCGCATACTTTTTTACCTTGCCGCTTTACGCTGCGGTAGAGATTGCAACGGCGGTCAATCAGTGCCAATTCACGGTTTAACCGATCTTGAAAGGGAATTCCCCGGCCAATGGCCAAGCGCGTCGTTTTGGTAACCGGATCGTTGGCGGAGCCGCGCGTCAAGCGCATCGCCGACGATCTGAACGATAAGGACATCGAGCCGATCGTCGCCAACGTCGGCGTCAAGGTCGCAGCGCTGATGACGGCAGATATTGTTGAGCGCCGCCTGAAGCTGCCGGAAGGCATCGATAGAGTGATCATGCCCGGCCGCTTCCGGGGTGACCTGGAGCGTTTGTCGGACTTCTTTGGAACGCGGTTCGAGCGTGGCCCTGAAGAGATCGCGGACCTGCCATCCTATCTCGGCCACGCCCAGCGAGAGATCAATCTCTCGGAATACGACGTCACGATTTTCGCCGAGATCGTCGATGCGACGCTGATGACGTGCGATCAGATCGTCGAGCGCGCCCGCAAGCTGCGCGCCGACGGTGCCAATGTCATCGACCTCGGTTGCCTGCCAGACAGTCCGTTCCCGCATCTCGAGGATGCGATCGCAGCCTTGCACTCGGATGGCGCCAAGGTCAGCGTGGATTCTTTCCGCCCCGACGAGCTGTCGCGAGCCACACGAGCAGGTGCGGATTATCTGTTGAGCTTGTCGGAGAAGACGATCGCGATCGCGGATGAGGGGCCTGCCGTTCCGATCCTCGTTTCCGCAGGTGCGGCCGACATGGACTCGCTCGATCGCGCCATCGACATCATGATCGCCAAGGGCAAGCCGTTCTACGCCGATCCCATCCTCGATCCCATTCACTACGGTTTCACGGCCTCGGTCGCGCGCTACTACGACCTGCGCAAGCGTCGCCCCGATATTCCGATTCTAATGGGCATCGGCAACGTCACCGAGCTGACGGACGCCGATACGACCGGCATCAACGCCTTGCTGATGGGCATGTGCTCGGAATTGCATGTGACGGCCGTTCTTGCCGTGCAAGTCAGCCCGCATTGCCGCACGGCGATCAAGGAATTCGATCGCGCAAGGCGCGAATTCTTCGCTGCGCGCAAGGCCGACGCCTTGCCGCAAGGCTTCGGCATGGGATTGATGGCGCTTCGCGATCGCAAGGGCTTTGCATCGACCCCCGCCGAAATCGAAGCGCTCGCTGCAGCCCTGCGCGATAAGAACTACCGCATCGAAGTGGCCGAGGACGGAGTCCACATCTACAACCGTAACGGCCATCACGTTTCAGATGATCCGTTCAAGCTTTATCCGAATCTTCAGCTTGGCGACGACGTTGGGCACGCCTTCTACCTCGGCGTTGAAACCGCGCGTGCCGAAATCGCCTACCGGCTTGGAAAGCGTTACACCCAGGACGAGCCGCTACCCTTTGGCATTGTCGCCGAGGTTCCCGGCGCCGCCGAGGATGCGCATGCGATGAAGTTCAAGGAAGCGGGCTCGACGTTCGCGAAGCCGAAAGCCGACAAGGACGGCGCCGCGGAATAGCCGTCTGAAAGAGCCTATCGCCGCTCGAACGTTCGCAACAGCTTGCGCAGCGTCGGGCGTATGCTTTTCAGCTCCTCGACATGGATGGACGAGAGCTTGTCGATGGTCGCGTTGCCGGGCTTCGTCAACGAGACCTGGATCTTTCGCCCATCGGTCGGATCGGGATTACGCTCCACCAGGTCCAGGTCCGAGAGCCTGTCGACAAGTTCGACGACCGTGTGATGGCGCAGCAGCAGTCGATCGGCGATTTCCCCGACGCTGAGTGACTCTCGCCCTGGCGCGCCCTTGATGGAGAGCATCAGCTGATGCTGCTGCGGTGTCACACCCGCGCCGGTCGCAGCGGCCTCGCTGAACGCGAGAAACTTCCGGAGTTCCCAACGGAATTCCGCCAGCGCCTCATAGTTCGCCTTCGTCAGGGCTGACTTCTTGCGCCGAGCTACGCTCTTGGGCTGAGGAGACGTTTTTACGTTCTTGGTGACCAACGTAGACTCCTGTTTCGGCCGGCGAGTCGGAATGGAAGCGGCCCAATGGGCCCGACCCGGCGCTCTGGTGACTTCCTATTAGCGGATGGCCGGCGCCATTCAAGCGCCATGCAGCGCCAATTCCTGCGGCCGGTAAGGTAGGATATTCTCTAAGATATATCGTATTGCGATATATAATTCAGGCTTGGAATAGACCATTGTTTTGCATTCCGGGCCAGCCAAGTACAGCGAAAAATCCGACGCCGCAATCCGGCTTCCGCCAGCGATCACAAGAGCTGAGCCTCGTTAAAACGCGAGTTCAATTTGCCGTCGCCGATGCAATCCGAAATGATTAAGACCGCTGTTTTTATGCCCTCGAGTACTACTGCCGGTCATCCTCAGGCCGTCACGCATTCAGCAACCATTCAGGGCTGAAGGCGTTTCTGACAGCAGTTTTACAGGGAGTTCGCCATGAAAACTCTGATCTGCGTCGTAACGGCATCGGTACTCGCGGGCCTTGCGCCGGGCGTTGCATCCGCAGCTGATTTCGGCGGCTACGACGAGCAGGAAACGGTGATCGAAGAACGCGCGCCCGTCGTCGAGCGCGAGCGGATCGTGGAGCGCCGCTATTACGAGCCTGCCGACGAATATTACGAGGACGACGCTCCGGTGGTGACGTACTATCGGCGGCCCTATCGCCGCCCGTACCCGTACTACGCGGCTTATCCGTATCGCTTCGGGCCGTATTACCAGCATCGGTATTGGGGCCATCGCGGCTGGGGGCATCGCGGCCGCTGGTAAATCGGTTTTAAGAATTTAGATCGAGCCTAGCCGATGGCTTGGACGTCGGCAGGGCTCGTTTCTATTTGACCCAAATAGGATTTTAGCCGGAACCAGATCGCAAGCCGCCAGCTGGTCCGGGTCCCCACATGCACTTCCCAGAGCTCGGATTCAAAACTCTCTTAATCCTGGCGCGCGATGCCGGAAGCATTTTTGCAATAAATTTACTTCGTGCCTCAACTCTGTAGCCTGCATCTGCGGGGCGTAGAGGAGAAGGTCCATGTTGAGCGCGAGACACGGCATCGCCGCCCTGACGGCGGCGGTGGCGGTAATTGGCCTCTCCGCGACGGCGGAGGCGACGTATCGCGGATGCGGGTTCGACCGCTACGGGTATCATCCGCCGAACTTCAGAGGCTGCGCGCCAGCAGTTGAGATCATCGTCGTTCGACCGCCTGTGGTCGTGGTAAAACGCGTCCGGCGGGTAAGGGTTAAGGCCGTGCATCGCGTCGTGCGCAGGGCGCCGCGTGCGCCCGCCGTTGTTGCGGTTCTGCCGCCGCCTCCGCCGATCGACAATTATTATGCCGTCGCGCCGATCCAGCCCGGCTGCTACTTCGATAATGGCTACGATATGCGCGTGCACCGGATCTGCTACAGTGGCTGGTGATCGCCGGATCGCGGTGTTCCGATAAAGCGGAAGAGTCATGCGTCATAATTCTGGATTCTCGAAAATCGCGACATTGCGGGTAGCTGCACTACTTGCTTCGTTGTGTGCCTGTCCCGCCGCCGGCATGGCCGCTCAGTGCGGGAGCGGGCCGCAAGGATTCGACGCTTGGCTGCAAGGCTTCAAATCGCGAGCCGCCGCGCAGGGCATAAAACCCGAAACGGTTTCGCGGGCTTTATCGGGCGTCACATACGACCCGACCGTCATTCGTCTCGATCGGTCGCAGCATTCTTTCAAGCTCAGCTTTCAGCAATTCTATGCCCGCCGCGTCAACGGCGCGCTCATCAATCGCGGCAAATCTCTGATGCGGACGCATCGCGCCACGCTTGACCGGATCGAAAAGCGGTTTGGTGTCCCGGGCGCGGTGATTGTCGCGATCTGGGGACTAGAGACGCACTACGGCGCCGACGCCTCGGCGCGTTATTCGATCCTGCGGTCACTCGCGACGCTCGCCTACGATTGCCGCCGCTCCGAATTCTTCACCGGTCAGCTTCTGGATGCGATCCGCATTGTCGGACGCGGTGACTTGTCGCCAAGCCAGCTGCGCGGCGGATGGGCCGGAGAGATCGGTCAAACGCAGTTTCTTCCGACGCCCTATGTTCGCTATGCCGTCGACTTCGACGGCAACGGCCACCGCGACCTGGTGCACAGCGTTCCCGATATCCTTGCTTCGACGGCGAATTTCCTCGCGAGCCACGGTTGGCAGCGCGGCGCGTCGTGGCAGCCGGGCTCCGCGAATTACGGCGTCATAGGCCAGTGGAATAAAGCTGAAGTCTATCAGCGCACCATCGCCGCCATGGCGACGCAGCTTGCCGGCGGCGGTTGATTGAGGCGACGAAATTTCTGCCCGCACGGTCTCTCGGGCAGCGGCGCATAACGTCTCATGAGCCTCACTAAGCTCTTCGATTGATTTCGTTTTTATTTCCTCGGCAAACAAAAGCGTGGCCGCACGCATCGATCCCGGACATTTAATTTTTTCGTCCCACAACCCGCTAGGCCATACGTTGCCCATGATTTCCGTTTGATTGTGGCGCGCGGTGCCAAAGTCGGCGCGCGATTGCAGTGCTTAGGAATGGGAGACGAAAGTGGCGTGGGTGAATGGAACCTCGGATGCAGCGCTTCAGCCGCTGGTTACGCAGTTACGGGACGCACTCAAGAGCGCCGAGGTTGAACTTCAGCGTCGATGCTTTATCTCGTCCGAAATCGCACAGGCGATTGCTTCCGCCGACGCCTACCTTGGTGGGCAGGGCGCCGCGCAAGGCTCCACCGTGGCCTCCATCGAACGCACCCGCCGCCTGATCCGGCGCGTTTGAACGCCCGTGAAATCATCACAATACGAATAATTCGGCCACGCTATGGCCTTCCTTCCGAGGTGAAAATTCGCTGGGGAGAAGGGGCAGTGGTTATGCGTATTTATGCTCTGGAAATTCTCTTTGCTGTCGGCGTTCTCAATGTGCCGGCGCTCGGTGCGGAAGCGGTTCAGCGGGAGAGCCCGTCCCTGCCGCAATTCATGCCGCCGGCGATGCACGCAGGCGCCGACACGACCAAGCTCGCAACGGATGAGACTCGCCGGGCCGCCGAAGCTCTCAGCGCTAAATTTTCCGGCGATCGAGCGGGGGCATCGGCTGATGATGCAGAGATGGATCGCGAGACGTCCAAAACGCCGCTGCCCGCTTTAGTCGATCCGCCATCGAACTCCGCAACCTCGGAACACGTCGCGGTCCTGAGAGCACGCCATCCGGCCTCCGCCACTGCTCCCAAGAAATCCAAAAGTACGAGAACGCAATCAGCTCGTCCGGGCTCATCGAACTCCCGGGCAATGAAGTCCCCTAACCGCGACGGACGGCGGCCACCCGTCGATGCGGGGATGCAGGGCATGGCTCCAAACCCTGTTCCTGGAGCGCAAGTCGGCTGGAAGACGGGGCTGATTGGAATGTTGACCAATCCCGCCTTCTGGCACTGAACGTCTCTCGCTTTGTAGCAGAACTGCAAAAATTCGAGACGTTCTAGGACTGGTTGGGCAAGAGGCCCTGCGCGCATGTACATGGCCGGGATCGTAGTAAACTATGGACGATAGTTTTACGGCCGACAACGCATAAGCCGGTCGCGAGCTGCTGCGCGCATGCTAAGCTCGGCCCATTCGTGGCCCGCCTTAGTCCTATAGCCGGCGGTTGGGGAGAGGAAAGGCGATGCCGGTCATCGTATCGTTTGTGGGGCAGAAAGGCGGCGTGGGTAAAAGTACGCTCGCCCGGGCATTCGCGGCTGTTGCCGCTCGCGGCAAATTGAAAGTGAAGCTCGCTGATCTCGACGTAAACCAGCAGACGTCAGTACGTTGGGCACGGACGCGCACCGCGCGCGGGAATGGGTATCCTGTCGAAGCCGAAGCCTACATGACGTTCGAAGATGTGTTGGCGAGCGTGCACGGCATCGATCTCATCATCATCGACACGCCCGGACACGCGAGCCCCGTAACGCTCGAAATCGCGCGATCCTCGCAGGTCGTTATCTTGCCTACGGGTGCCAGCACCGACGATTTGTATCCGACGGTACTGCTTCTTTACGAGCTGGAGCAGATGGGAATTCCGAAAGAACGTCTTGCGGTTGCACTCTGCCGGCTGCTTGAGCAGCGGGAAGAACACGCGGCGCGCAAATATATCGAGAAGGCGGGCTACGAAGCCTTGGTGGGATCGATACCCGAACGTGCCGGCTATCGCAGCGCGCACAATCTCGGTCAGTCGATCACCGAGACAAGCGACCAGACGTTGAACCGCCGCGCACGCACGCTGATGGAAAGCCTGCTCGAAAAAGTGATGAATCAATTGCAGGCATCGAAGACATTTCAAAAGCAGGAAGGCAACGGCAGCGTCGCCTGATATTCGGCGCGTGATGACGATCGATAATGCAAGGCGCTAGGGAAGGGATGTCATGCCACAGGAAGACCATGCCGCCACGTCCGGCAATCAGCGTTTCGCGAAATGGGCGATAGTTTTGATTTTGGCTGCGGCGCTGGCATGGCTCGGCGCCTATCTTCTGGGTGAACAAATATATGACGCCGTCGTGCGCGTGACCCATTGATCTCGGGCATAGCTCGGTGGCAGCGAAGGAATTTTGGACGGTTAATCAGGCACGCGACTTGCACACATCGATCCGACAAGAATTAACGTTCGCCTGTAGCCGGAAGTGCGTCATGTCTGAAGACAATGTCATCTGGGTCGATTTTCGCCTGTCGAAGGATATTCAATCCCGGCAGGAATTGTCTTTCGCCGACCGCATGAGGGCCTATTCAGAGAGAACCCGCGCTCACGTCCAGGCGTCGAAAACAGCGCTTGAGATGATCAGGCAGACGCTCGAACAAAATAATTGGAACGAACAGCCTTCGACCACCCGTCACCCGCCGCATGCTTAAGGACGTCGGCGCTGCTACCGCCGCGTAAGACCGCGCATGTCGCTACCGCTGACGAGTGACCGTTCAGTTCCTGGCCGATTCCAAGAGGGCATCCGCCAGAATTTGCGAGGCTCCGACCATCTCGTGCAGCCCGGTGGAGCCGCCCTTCAAGATGCCGAGCGTGATGCTTTCGTTGTCCGTCGCGATGGAAGCGTAGCAAACGGCTTTGAGTTCACCCATCTCGGCTTTGGCAAGCAGCTCTTTGAGGCCGTTAACGAGGTCGGCCCTTTCCTGCTCGTCTTTCTTTGTGCGCTGGGAATTCAGCAGTACCAAATTGGCCATCTCGCGAACCTCTCGAAGCGAAAGCTGCGGGCGCTTGGACTCTAACTTTCGAAATGGTGGCACGCCGGCGGGTTGGCTTCGAGGGGAGAGCGCGAAATGTCTGTGGGTTGTTGCTTCAAGTGTTACCGCCGGGACTCGCGGGAGAGGCTCGAGAAGTCAGCCTCGGAGAGCGCCAGTGACCAGACTTAAAAATTTCTGTCATTTTACAACGCAGAAATCCCAGCCTCTTCTGTGAGCCGTCAGATCGATCTATTTCGCGATCAGCTCGACGCGCCGGTTCTTGGCGCGACCGTCATCGCTGTCATTCGATGCGATCGGTTGTGACATGCCCGCCCCGCGACTCGAAAGCCGCGCTTGATCGATGCCGTACGTGCCGATCAGTGCCGCCACGACATTTCCGGCGCGGCGGTTGGAAAGATCGAGATTGTAGGTTTCCGTTCCGACACCATCCGTATGACCGACGACATCGAGCTTGAGTTCGGGTTTGTCTGTCAGAAGCTTGGCGATTTCATCGAGCGTCGGCTTCGACTCGCCCTTGATCGTCGCCTGATCGAAATCGAATTGGATGCCGTAAAGATTGATGCGTCCGTTCGTTTCCAAACCCGCCTGCATGTCCGCGGCTTTGATGACGGCGATTCTATCGGTCTCCATGGACTTGGCTTCGAGCACGCGCACGAACACGACCGTTTGACCATTGTCCTCACCCGCGAACACGCTTGCGTAGACGTGCCCTTCCGGACGGTCGAGTTTGGAGAGCAGATAGCGTGCATGCCCGGAATAGGCAGTCGAAAGACCATTCGTCGGATCGAGCTGCTGTTCGAGCAGATAGAGATCGTTCATGCTGCCCTTGAAGCAGGCTTTGTCGGCGCAGGTGAAGACGGTTTGAAAGCCTTTCGCCTTCAAGGCCAGATCGTAGTTGGTCAGTACCTCCAGCGACGATCGCCCTGCCGGAACCTCGTAACGGATTTCCGTGGCGCGACCTTGAAGCGTCAGCCACTCGGGCCCCAACCGGTCGTCGGTCGCATTACGTTCGAGCGGCGCGCCATAGTCATGCGGCGCTTTGAGAAACACGAGTTCATCAAAGTCGGCCGCCTTGTAATAGACGATGCTCGCATCCTTGTAGCGCCCTAAGAGCGGATGATCCGTACTCCCCGCAATATCCTCCGCAGCACGCTCGCAATCGATGCAACGAGCGCGACCGTCAAAGCGAGGAGGCGAACAAAAAAAGTCATCGACATCGGAGTCTGATCTCCATCGCTCTGCGGTTATCTGACGACACTGCCACATTGATTGTGACCAACATCTCGCGTGCCGCTGGGGCAGACGCACTGACCGGATGAAGACAGAATCTTATCACCCGAGCACTTCGGCTGCTGTGGAACAGGCTTCGGCGTTGGGCCGGTCGGAGTTGGCATAGGTGTCGGCGTCGGATTGGTTTTGACCGGACGGCATCGCGGAGGCCGACCGATCATGCCCGGCGCACAACGATCCGCATAGCACCGGCCCATCTGTAGGACGTGCCTTCCGGGCAGCAGTTGGGCGGCGTGCCGATCGGCCGGTTTGCGGGACATTTCGGAGGCTCGACGTGGTTCGGCACGCAGATGCCGCCGCCTCTTTGACCCGGCCTGCGGGCCTTATGCGTGCCCTGCGGGCAGTTGAGATCCGAATCCTGATGTTGCGTGCCGTTCGTGCCTCCGCCGGAATTGTCGATCGGCGCCGGGCGGCGGCACGCTCCGAATTTGAACTCCATGTGGGGCGGGCAGCAGTTCGGATAGACACCGTTCGGCCGTTGCGGCGGGCAGGCATGAACCGGCGGCGGCGTCGGTGGACGCTGCGTCAAACGGCATGCTCCGAACTTGAACTCCATGTCACGCGGACAGCAGTTCGGATAAACGCCGTTGGGACGGGATCGTGGGCAGGCCGGTTGCGTGATTAGCGGCGGCGGTTCGTGAATAACGGACCGGCAGGCGCCGAACCGATACTCCATCCCGCGCGGGCAACAGTTCGGATAGACGCCAACCGGCCGGCTGATCGGGCATTGTGTAATGACTGGCGGCGGAATAACCGGCTGCGATTGAACGGGATAGGCGCCGCCGGTTCCCGGGCCGGTCATGCAACGGCGTCCATTGAATGTCGATCCGGGCGGGCATTGGCAGAGACCACCGATCAACACCATGCCGCGCACGCATTCCGTGACGCGCGGCGGAGTTGGCTCGCGCGCGGGCTGCGACGCTGGTGGTGGTGGCGGCGGCGTTTCGCTCATTTTCGGCTTCAACGAAACTGAATGGCAGGCTTCGTCGTCGCTGCGGTGCTTCTCGCCGTCGGTGACGCTGGCGCAGTTCGAGAATTGTTCAGCGCTCGCGTCGTTCGGCAGGCGCACCACCATCTCGAAGGTTTGTGGTCCGCACTTCTCGCCCGGTTTGCCATTGAGATCGAGGCACACATTATCCGGTGCAGCTTACGGTCTCTTCGTGCCAATACGCGTGCGGCAGGCGGCAGGCCTTATCGAAGCAGGCCTTGTCGAAGCGGCGCCGGGCAGATCGATCGTATGAGGTCGATGTTCGAGACAAGCGCCCGCTGAACTCGGTCCGTGCACGTTGAAGCCTCCGGCGTCGCCTGGAGCAAGCGTGCGCGGTTGAATCGTCACGGAATGGCGGTCGACGCTTCCACTGCGCCGATCGGTCCCCTGCAGAAAAACCGTCACAAGGGGTTCCCACCCGGATTTTTTGTGCTATAGGCGCGGTCTGGGCCGCTCGGAAACGAGCGGCCTTACTTATCCGGAAGGCGTCGCTGGCTTCAGCACGCCGATTGGTGACGCGGGGTGGAGCAGCCCGGTAGCTCGTCAGGCTCATAACCTGTAGGTCGTTGGTTCAAATCCAGCCCCCGCAACCATCAATGTCGGACTTTGGTTCGCGCTCGGTTCCATGAGCAGCGCCGCCAGGTTGCCGACTAGCTCAAGTTTCATGGGCTCCCGGCCGGGCGTCGGGATTGCGACGACCTCGTTCACGAGCTCGCGAACCAAGGCTACGGCCTCGAGCCCGGCAGCGTCGCCCTTGGCCAGCGCTGCGTGGATTTGGGCAACGGTGTCGGCGTAGAACTTCGCCGCGTTGGGGTGCAAGGCAACGACATCCGCCGCCTTGTTCGGTAGGCGCTGCTTGAGGGCTTCCTTCTCCGCGACGAATTCATTCAGCCTCGCGGCGAGCGTCTTTGGGTCGCCGCCAGCCTCGACCATCGCGATCACGCCCGCAATCTTTCGCTCGACCGCAGCGAGGTCGCGTTGGACGTCTCGTTTCATCCGCTCGGTTTCCTTTGCCAGCTTGGCGCGGTGCTCCCGATATGTGTCGACGGCCGCCGCCACGACTTCCGGTGCCAGCAAATACTTGCGCAGGACATCGAGGATGCGGCGTTCGATTTCGTGGGTTGCTATCGTCCGGCGGTTGTCGCAAGTGCCTCGGTTGCGCGATGCCGAGCATCCCAGATAGGCGCGGTGGATGACGATCATGGACGCCCCACAAGCGCCGCATCGGACCAAGCCGGACAGCAGATGCTTCGGGCGTCGATGATGCGTGAGCTTGGCTCCTCCCTTCTCGTCCCGTCGGACCTCAGCCGCCGCAAACAGCTCGTCCGATACGATGCGGAGATGCGGCGCGTCGCTCACGATCCATTGGTCCGGAGGATTCGGACGGGCCTGACGCTTGCCCGTTGCCGGGTCCTTCACGAACCGCTGCCGGTTGTAGACGATCTTGCCGAGATAAAGCTGGTTATTGATCAGTCCGTTCGCCCGCTTACGGCTCCCGATGATCGTCGAGACGTTCCAAGGGCCGCCACGCGGCGACGGCGCGCGCTCACGGTTCAAGTCGGAGACGATATCGATCGGCTTCCGACCCCGCACGTACTCCTCGAAAATTCGCCGCACGATCGCGGCCTCAGCTTCGTTGATCGTCCGCTGGCCACGCTCCTCGAGTGAGGGCACGAGGTCGTAGCCATACGATTTGCCGCCAGGAATGCGGCCCGCTTTCACTCGCCCGACCTGGCCGCGCCGCGTCTTGAGCGCGAGATCGTCGAGAAACATGCTGGCGATCATGCCTTTGAGGCCGACGTGCATCTTGCCCACGGCGCCATCGGCAAGCGTGACGATTTTAACGCCGGCGTACTCAAGGCGCTTGTGAATCCCCGCAATGTCCTCGAGGTCGCGGGAAAGCCGGTCGAGAGATTCCGTCAACACGGCATCGAACCGGCCTGCGCCAGCGGCGCGCATAAGTTCGGCGAGGCCGGGGCGGTTGTGCGTTGTCGAGCCTGATATCGCCGCGTCCTGAAATTCGGCGGAGATGGTCCAGCCTTGGCGCTGGGCGTGATCTCTAGCCGCAGCTATCTGATCCGCGATCGATCGCGGATCTTGGAGGTCGGAACTATATCGGCTGTAGATTGCGACGCGCACGCGACGTCTCCCCTGATTGCGGCCGCATGATCGGACTCGGCTCGTTGGCGCGCAAGAGCCCGCGCAAGGTCTAGGATGATTTGCCGGGCCTTTGGGCCGTATCCAGCGTACTCCAATGCCAGCGATTTGACGGGGGCGACCGGCTGTCGTTCTCGGCTGGAAGTCGTGGACATCGCGACCTGCGGTAATCAAATCAGTCAAACTGTGCTACCAAGACACATACTGTCAGCAGGGTGGCAGTTACGGTGGGCCAATTACCCGGCGAGCTAATCGCATGACGAGAACGTTAGCGAACAAACGTCTGTCGCGAGGTAGCGGGACAAATGGGCGTCAGGAGACGCGGCTCCAATCGTCGCTACTAACCACAGATGGGTCTCCAGCAGCGCAGGGTTTTCTCGCAAGATGTGGTCAGCTCGGGATAAAACCCGATGTTCTGAGGCGCTATATCGAGGCCATCGATCCGGTAACACGGAAGCAGATTGCCGGCGTTTATTCCGCTCGAGTCGTTCGGGAATTCGGCCCTAAAAAAAATCCACGAGACTATAGTGAATATGACTACCAGCCCTTCGTAGAAGGGATTTTTCGGCGTGGACCGGGCGCAAATGAGCGCGCACGTGAAAAGATTGCTGATCTTACCGGTCAACGGTTTAACCGAGAGGTGGCGCTGCTCAATGGTCGAGTGCGCGAGCGTGCGTTCCTGATGCCCGCATTATTTTTTGACGTTTACCAGGAACTGAATGAAGCGAATTTGCCAGATACAGCGATCCTCAAACTTGTTTTTCAGTTTACTGACGCCTCACACCTGATGGTGCGGGAACAATGCGAATTCGAAAAGAGCCATAGGAAATGCCAGGGGCGAAGGAAGGATTATTTAAAACGATTAAGGCGGCGCCTCGCAGAGATTCTTGATCAAGGGAACGCTGATGTTCACCGTCGCTTCAGCAGTGTCTGGCTGCACGAGGTCCTGCAAATCGAATATAGTTCGCTGACTCGTTTGGGTGCCGTTGATACAGTGGCAGGTTCGCTAAACGAATGCCGAAAGATGCTCGCGCTATTCGATAAACTAATAAACGAGCCCGTCAAACGAGGCCCGCGCCGGCGCCACGCACGGCAGCGAGTGGTCCGGTTGCTTCTCCAACACTTTTCAAAGCTTACTAGAAAGAAATTTTCGTGGAGCGCCGACGGAGGCGGGCTTGGCTTCGAGTTTGTGGCCAATCTCTTCGCTCTTGTTAAATGTTCTGCGCCAACTAGCGATGATTTCCGGAACCCCAGAGAGCGCGCGTAAAAAGCCCACCGTTGATCGTCGACGTTACAGGCTAGGTTGCCGCGTCACGTGTTGTCACGTGACGTCTGATGTGGCGCGGAGATCTGGAAATGCATACGAACCAGCAAACGCCGACGGCGGCGCTGCTATCGCGCAAAATGATACGCATGGCCGATGTTCTAAAAATCGTCCCAGCGACTCGCCAAACGTTATACCGCTGGATCGAAAATGGCCGGTTTCCAAAACCGGTCAAACTAGGTGATTCCGTTATCGGGTTCTGTGAGGCCGAGGTCATCGCGTGGCTCGATGCGCGCCCGCGCGCTGGGCAGAAAAACGAAACGCCGATGTCTGACGAGCATTGATGGGTCGTGGCATGGAAAAAACCAGCGAAGTACACGTTTTACGGATGGCATCGGAGGTGCTGCGCATGTCGGCGCTGTCGCTAACCGCACTGGTATCAGAAATCGACGCGTTTATCGCGGAAGAGGCGGGGAAAATCGATGCGGTTGAGCATGCGTACGTTCACGGGGCGCATGGCATCACCGCTGGTAACCCGACCGTTCTACGGTGTTTGTCGGAACGGCGACTGTTGCTAGAAACGGCTCGGGATCTACGCGCGCGAATGGCAGAGGCCGCGGCGGATCTGGAGCGCGGTGGCGGTGCGTCGTGAAACCGGACTGTAGTTTGTAGTGTTAGTTGCGTCCTCAGCGTGATGGGCCGCCGGCCGGTCGAAACGACCGACGGCCTATGTCTAACCAACGGCTGGGTGCGCGTGGCCAGGACAGCGAATCGTACGATGGCCCGTCCGCGTCCCACTGGCAACAGAGGGCGGATTTTCAGTGCCATTAGAAACGTGGACGCGTACCGTTAGCGGTGCCGGCATGGCCCGTGGTGCGCAATGACGCGATCTATGCCGTGGTTCAAAGTGGAGTGCCGCACGTGGCTCGACGGCACCCGCGACCTCGATCCAGCAATTCGCGGAATCTACATCGACGTCCTATGCCTGATATATGATCGCGGGGGGCCGGTCCCTGACGACGAGCGCTGGATATCACATCAGCTACACATCAGTCTCCGGCGCTGGCGCGCAGCGCGTGACGTTCTCATGGCCTGTGGAAAACTGGTCGCGTCGCAGCATGGTCTGATCACCGAAGAAGCGAAAATAGAGCTTGAAAACCGCGAGATAAGGCAGCGGATCAACGCCGAAAACGGTGCGAAAAACGCACGAAAAAATCATGAAAATTCTAATTTCGTGAATGTTTCCAATCAACGGGCCGACCGAACGGCTCAGCAAAATAGTTTCTACGCGTGCGCGCGAGAGAATCTAGAGTCAGAGTCAGATATTGATTCAGATTTAAACGGTCCGAACGGAATTGATGATCGCCCACTGCGAATTCCGCAGACGTGGCGAACACACGACCTCGAGTTTTTGTTATCCGCCGCACCATCCGAAAAACCGCACGAGCTCGTGCGGTGGCTGTGGCTTCTCGAAGACGCACTCGGGGCCGATGCCGTAACGGCGGCGCTCCAGTCTGCGCGACCGCGGATTGAGGCGGGCGACGTCAAACACGTCCTGCAATACGTGACGACCGCAGCAAACAACTGGCGGCACCTGGGCGGGTCAAAAAAACGGTCCGCGCATGTGCGAGGAACCGCGAGGTCGTTTGGATGACCACCACTGCCACTGAGAAAGGAACTCGCCATGGCCCGCGGTGAGCATCTCAGCAGCTACGACTGTTTTCGCATCCGCGCGCTCGCGGCCCGCGGCCTCTCAGATCGTGCAATTGCCAAGGCGCTGGGACGGTCTCGACAATCAGTCTGGCGCGTACGGAGCGGTCGCCGCGATCTGCCGGTGTGGCTCGAAGGATTCGGCACGTCACCGGCTCTAGATTCTCAGCAGTTAGAAACATCCATGTCTATCCGGTTAGAAACACGAATCGGTTTGGGTATGACCAATAAGGAGATCGATATGGCTACCCCCGAGTTGATCCAACTGCATTTCATCGACGCGCTCAGCAACCATTTTGTCGTGAACCGTCGCACCACTGATTGTTTTTTTGCCGATCTGATATCGGCGTTGGTTGACGAACAATGCACGGTGCCAGTGCTGCAGCGCGCAGCACGAACTCTTATCCGCACCCGCGCTACCTCGAGCTTCCCGGCCGTGGCATCCTGCATCGCGGCATGTCGAGCGGCGCAGATCGAGTTAAGCGGCGACTCCGTGTCGAATCCCAAGGGGGACGATGCCGGCGCCAAATCGATTGCGGTACGACCTAGCGTCGACTCCGAGGAGGAGGCAGCATGAGCTGGTTCCGTCCCCAGCAGGAAACGCGACAAAGATATCATCGGCACGCTATCGAAGCGGCGCCGGTGAGCCTGAGTTCTCGCGTCGACTCAATGTCGATGTCAGTGGGAGGGTGACCTTGATAGATCCCTCAGTGATCGGAGTTTGGTGCGTCTTCGCTGCCGGCCTAGCAGCCGGAGCCGCTTTGGAGCCGGTGTTTCGTGCCATCTCTCGATGGCGACCGGCTCCTCTTTTGCCCGTGACCGAGCCTGTACGAAATGAGGTTCGGGTTGATCAATGTGCCGTCGCTTCGGTAGCCGCGACCACGACCCGGACGTCCAGCGCCCCAAAGACGGAGTTATCAGCCGGTTGGTATCCGCCCGAGAGGCATGCGCAGGCGCTGCTTGAATGGCTGCAGAGCCCGGGCGGCCTCACCGGTGAATTAGCGGCGGGAGAAGTCGAACTGATCTACACCGACATGTGCACCGAAATGCGCTGGGCATTGCGCCCGTGGTCACCCGTCGCGCGTGAGCTGCGAAAGCTCCTAGGGGGCGAGAAGAGCTACGCGTGGCGTGATGGTCATCGAGTGCGCGTCTATCGGATTCCAATCAATAACGCCGTGCTTGACCGCGTGCCGCTCAAAAGGGCTGCCTAATGCCTGAAGCATTCTCATCTATAGCCGACATGCGAGTGGTCATCGATTCATCGACCGACAAGCTCGAGGCAGGCCTCACCGTGGCGAAAAATCTCGTCTCGCGGTTCGCATCCGAAGGCAATGACGGGCTTTCGCTATTCGACCGCGCCCTTGGGAGAGCGGCAGAGGGTGTCGTCGGACTATCGGGAAAATTATCATTGGTCAGCACCGCAATGCGCTCGTTTGGCGGGGAGCTGTTGCTTGCCAAAGAGATTGGCGGCGCACTTGCTGAACGCGGAGGCAAGGCCGATGAATGGAATGCGTGGTGGGCGGCGATAGAAGATGTGCAGGCGGCGTTCGTGGGCTTAGCCACCGGCCAAGCGATTCCGGCCTCAGAAGAAGCGCTGAAAGCCTACGCATTGGCAGCAAGCCATACTAGCGATGGCAACCAGAAACTGTCGGGTTCATTTCGTGGACTAGGGGAGCCAGCAGTCTGGGGAAACATTCGAGCCCTCAACGAGATGTCCCACACCTTCCGCACGATGGCGGATGAGTCGACATGGTCGGTCCAGACGATCGACGACCAGTTCCGACGTTTAACGCTGCTTCTAAATCAGGAAGCCGAAGGCGTCCGTCGCGATTTTGCGAATGGACAGTCCCTACTGGGCGACCTACTCGGAGACGACGAAGTCACCGAGCGCATGGAAAAGATGGCCGGCTTCCTCGATAAGGTTCGCGATTTGAACGAGCGCCGCCGGGAAAGGCAAACGCAAGACGCGTCGAACGCCGAAGGTCCTGCGCAGGAAGAGTTCGATAAAGTCGTCGTCGGGATCGAGAACCAAGTGAGGGCGCTTCAGGAAAAGGCAAACACCTATGGAATGACCGCCGGCGAGGCGGCCGCGTATGCCGCCGTGATGAAAGTAGTGAACGATCTGGACGCCAAATCGCTGTTGTTGACTGAAGAGGGCGCGAGAAAGTTAGGAGAACTAACTGACAAGATAAAGATTCTGACGGACTCGGAAGAGGCTCGCGCGAAGGCTAAGTCCAATAATGATGCTGCGAAGCGGTTTTTGGAGAGCATTCAGCACGAAATTCGAGGACTACAGCAACAGGCTGAAGCATCAGGAATGTCCGCAGCAGCGGCGGCCTCCTACAACGCCGAGATGCGGTTGCGTAATCAGCTAACTGACCAGGATCTCCATTTGACGCCGGAGCAGCGCAAAGAGATGGAGGCGCTGATCGCCACCTTGCGAAAACTAACGACGGCCCGAAGAGAAGATCAGGACGAACAAAGTCAGCAGCGAGCATTTGATCAGTCAATCCAACAACTGCAGCGCCAAACAGCGCAGATCGAAGGGCGAACGAAAGCCCTTTACGACAACTCTGAAGCCGGTCGTGTACAGGCCCTCGTCGATCAGCAACTTGTGTCTCTGCAGGCCCGTCATATTGAGCTGACGCCGAAACGAATTGATGCAATCCGCGAGCAAGCGCAGGCGCAGATCGAGGCCACGACGGCACAGGAGGATGCGCAACGGGCAATGAGATTACTCAACGATATCGGCAATGCCGTCACCAGCAACCTCGACAGCGCGTTCCGGCGCTGGACGAACGGCTCGAAGGTATCCGTCAAGGAAATGGCCGCATCGATCCTGGCCGACCTGGCAGAAATTCAGTTCAAGGCGGCCGTGCTCAACCCGCTGGCGAATTTCCTGACCGGTTCGCAGTCGGGAGGCGGCGGATTGCTCGGCTCGCTGCTGGGCCTCGGCGGATCGGGCGGCATGCCGTCGACGTCGAGCTGGGCGGCCGGCACCAGCGTTATTCCGGCGTTCGCAGATGGCGGCGACTTCGGACCTGGCCCCATGATGGTCGGCGAACGCGGTCCGGAACTCATCTGGCCGACGTTCCCTGGAAAGGTCATCCCCAACAACGCGCTCCCGAACGCGGCCGCCTCGTCCGGGCCGCCGGTCATCAACATGCCGGTGACGATCAACGCCCAGGGCGCCTATCCGGAGAGCATCGCCGACATCAAGGCGGCGCTCGCCGAAACTCAGGCCTCGATTCCGCAGACGGCCATCGAGGCTTGGCAGCAAGCCAAGGACAGGGGTGTCGTCTAATTGAATTGGCTCACACTACCCCCAGGGGGGAGTGAAAATCTTGGAAGAGTCGATGCCAAGGACCGCGATCTTCGAGAAATTTTTCTCGGCGCAAGTTTTCGCCGAAACTATTTTTTTTAGACCGATCGTGCATGTGCAGCGCAGGCATTCCAAGAGTCGTTTCAGATGGTTGCGTGACTGCTGTAGCGACAAGTCGATAGTGGAGATTCACGATTTGTCCGCCGCTTTTCGGGTCAGAAAATGAAGGAAAAAATTGAGAGCGTCCTGGGCGCCGAGTGGAAGCGCCGACTCGCGCAGGCTCTCGCATGCACATCCGAACGCTTCAATAATCCATTGTCATGTCGTGTTCTGGCAGTCATCGAATTGCTCGAGAGCGTAAGCGCTCGCGATCCGAAACTCCTGCCCGACCGCTGGAACGTAATCAAGCCGGTGAGTGACGACGACGAGGTACAACCACCCAACTTGCGGGATAGGTTCGCTCGTTTATTTGGCGCCGATGCACTCGTACCCAGGCTTTCGGTCGCTATTGGCATGGCGCGGGAAACAATCGCCAACGCATTCCGAGGGCGGAGCCTCAGAGCACAATCTGACTTAGTCGCAATAATTGAGCTGCTCGAAATCCTTTACGGACTGGAGGCAAGCGAAAAAAATTGGCCGCCCAGATGGCGGCAGATCAATAATATTGAGGAACGTCGACGATCGACACGTCGTCCTCCCGAGAGAGAAATCCCAGATCCGCTGGAAATGAAAGTGCGAGTTGTGGCGGTGCTCGGCTGTGAGAATTCAAGTGCGATGGTTGCCCGAGCCCTCGGGAAAAGCCCGGACTCGCTCAGCAGAATTTGGCGATCAGAATTGGACAGTCACGGCCGACCAGCTCGCGTTCAGCCCGCATTAGCCGCCGTGATCGAGTTGCTCGAAACGCTGCGAGCGGAGGAAATACCGATCGAGCGTTGGCCAAAACGCTGGCGTACGGCTGTGCGCAAAAAGGCGACTCAAATCAGTTAGCCACGGTGTATCGAGAGGCGGCTGGAGAGATTCAGCCTGCTGGCTGCAGAGATCCCTGATAATAGCGAACCAATTCCAAGAACTCACGCTCATTCAGGATTTGGACGGTGCGACCCTCTCCGATGGCAGCTTCCGCGTCGCGCTGTTTGTGACTCTTCACCTGGCCACCAAACCGGGCCGGGTCTCTGGTTCCCACTACCAGCATGGTCGCTTTTTTGCCAAATCGTTCTTTGACATCGCATCCGAGCGCAGCCGCCAATCGTGCAAGCTCTGCTTCTCCGGTTACGAAATCACCGGTGCAGACCCAAACGTGGCCAGCTAAAGGCCCTGGGGGTTTCCTAAACACTCAATGCGTTCGGAATATCGTCGCGGCGAAGGTCCATTGGCCGCGATCGGGTAATGAGCACATGACGCGAGCTTTTTCCAGTCATCGAGACCTTTCCCCGATTGGGCAATGGCTGACGCCAGCAATAATCCGCAAGCACGAGCGTCGCTGAGGGCGTCATGATGTTGGAGCGGGATCGAGAGTTCACGGCAGAGGGTCGCAAGATCGTATTTGTGAAAGTGCGGCCAGCACGCACGAGCGACCTCACAGGAGTCCAGCCATTCCACTTTAGGAACCGGCAGGGCATAGCGGCTGAAAGATTGGTGCAGAGCCTCATAGTCGAAGGAGCTGTGGCTGACCATTACAACGTTATCAATGCGCCGCGTAAGCTCATCAAACAGGAGCGGCAGGGTCGGTGCCCCCGCCACGGCCGCGCTTCCAATTCCGTGAATTCGAACATTGAAGGCGTCGAAATCGCATTGCGGATTGACGAGCGACGACCATTCCCCGCTGATTGCAGCTTCCGTGAACGCAACAAGCCCTATCTGGCAGATTGACCCTCTACTGCCGTTGGCGGTTTCGACGTCAATGGCAACGTATTGATTTGGCATACGTCAATGCCCCCGACGATACATTTGAAACGACTATTACCCGCCAAGCGCTGAGTCGAAAATGCGGTGGCGAGCTTTTAAGTGGACAATGTGATGGCTCGAGTTCCTCGCGCACCTCGGCCGCCGAGTACCGCAGCCGGTGGGGGCGTGCTGCGGTACGGTCGTCTTATGTTTCAGTGCCGGCGATGACGTATGGATTTCCAAGCGATTTCCGGAACTATAGCGGCGGCCTTCGGTCGGGGTTCGCCCAGTGGACCGGCCGCATGTGGCTCCTTAGGTTCGCGCAAATTCGGCTGTCCCGTCACGTCGAAAAAACGCTACCGGCATGCTAGGACCCGGTGGGGAGTGAACTTATTTGAGCAGACCATTTTTCAACCGCAGCATTGAAGCTTTGGAAGCGGAGTTCAAACGGCGGCAGGACGATGCCCCGTTTCTCCGAACGTTGCTCGATGAGCTCGAATACCGCTCGACACAACGCGCAGCGCGGCTGCGAAGCCGGGTAGTGGAGTGTCTGTCGCTTGACGATGAGATCGCCGATGAAGGAGCGGCCCGGCCCAGGATGGAGAGGCGGGCGACCGCCGACGGGCCGGATGATTTGGAAGTCGACACAGCGCCGATTGCGGAGGAAAGCCCGGCGGCGGACGCAGCCTTAGCTTCACGCGAGCACAGACGGACGGAGCTGCCGCCGGCCACGAACGATCCAATTTCCATTCTGACCGCGTGGAGCGCGCTTGAGGTTCTATCACCTCCGTCCTTTCGGCGGGACACTGATCTCACGGGGGGCGACCGTTCGGCCGTAGTGCGGCTCGATGGCACCAAGCTCGCCTGGGAGGAGACACGTGGTGGGCGCAAGAATTACAAGCTCTATCATCAGGTCGTCTTGGGCACGATCAAGCTGGATGCGGCGGTCGCAGCGCTGGTGACGTGCTTCGGCGATACGCGGGCCGAACGCATCGGGTCGCGCGGCGAAGCGATCCTGGCTACGATCATGCTAGACCGCGCGGGTAGGCCGGTCGAGGAGCCCGCCGTGGCGATTTCGAGCTTCGGCTGGGGTGTGCCGCGCGCGCTCGCTGGAGACCTCGCTTCTCTCGGCGGATGGCAGACAGCCGAGCAGCCGCTAGTGGAGAAGCTCGACAAGATGATACGCCGTCAAAACCGCGATGGCGAGCTGCTGGCGCTCGACCGTGAGGGTATTGCCAAGGCCTATCAGTGGCTCGTCAAAACGCTGGAACTTCCGGCGGCGCTGATGAACGCGCCGCGCTTTTCCGTCCGCACCTATCAATACTACCGCAACAGCGATCCTCCCGAGACGCTACTGCTCAACAGCTTCTTCCTCGGGGATCTGGCGACCGCGGCAGCGTCCTTCCGTGATGGCAAGGCAACGCGCAATCTCAAGCGCTATCTTGGCGTAGACAAACCCGTAAAGCGGCGCGATCTGCTGGCAGAGCCCGAGGCCTTGGCGGAAGCGCTGTCGCCAGGGAATTTTCCGGCGGCGCGTTGGCCGGGCATGGGACGACATCCGCTCGTTCTGCTGCAGCAAGCCGCGGTCAACCTCGCCGTACAGGATTTGAAGACCGACGGCATCCTAGCTGTGAACGGGCCTCCCGGCACTGGCAAGACGACGCTGCTTCGCGACATCGTTGCGAGTGTCGTCAACGCGCGTGCCGCGGTTATGGCGGACTACGACAATCCCGCCGATGCATTCACCAGTTCCGGTCAGCGCCTGAGCGTCGGGAACGCGTGGCTGCATCTTTATCAGCTCGATACGCGGCTCAAAGGCTTCGAGATGCTGATCGCGTCCTCGAACAACAGGGCGGTCGAGAATGTAAGCGCCGAGTTGCCCGGGCGCGATGCCATCGCCGCCGATGCCAGCGATCTTCGCTACTTCAAGACGCTATCGGACGGACTTTTGGAGGAGGACACCTGGGGCCTGGTAGCGGCGGTTCTCGGCAACGCGCAGAACCGCAGCGCCTTCCGCAACGGCTTCTGGTGGGACAATGACATCGGCATGGCGCGCTATCTTGCACATGCGGCCGGAACTCCGCAGTTCATCGAGATCACCGACGAGGACGGAAAGGTAATCGAGAAGCGCGCCCCCCGCATCGTCACCGAGGAGGATGCTCCGCGCGACCCGCGTCACGCGCAGCAGCGCTGGCAGGCGGCGCGAAAGGCCTTCCGGGTTGCTCTGGAGAAAAGCCGCAAGGCGCAAGCCGACCTCGAAGCCGTGCGCCGCCTGATGGACGAACTCCCGGGTAAGGTGGAGGCGGTTCGGCAAGCCGACCTCCGCCAGCAGCAGATGCGGGCCGTATTTGAGCGCACCAAAACCGAGCACGAGCAGTGCGCAAACCAATTGAGCTTGTGCGAAGCGCGCCAGGAGGCGGCCACGCGGGCGCTACGAGGCCATTCCGCAGCGCGCCCGGGGTTTTTCGCGCGCCTATTCGGTACAGGGAGTTTCCGCGCATGGCGTTCGATAGAATCTGCCATGAAGCGGGAGCTTGCGGATGCCGATGATCGGCGTCGAGCCGGCTCCAAGGCGTGTGATGCATCTGACAGAGTGACGGCCGATGCGGAGCGCATGCTGCAGGCGGCCCAGGTCGAACATATGGAGGCGGGGACACGGGCCGAGAAGAGCACGCAAATCCTTGATGCCTGGCGGGCGAGGCTTGGAGAACGCCTGCTCGACGCGTCCTTTGCCGAGCGCGGGCACGAGGCGCGCCACCTGTTGGCGCCTTGGTTCGACGAGCAGATGCACCGGCTGCGCGACGACGTATTTATCGCCGCAATGGCCCTGCACAAGGCGTTCGTCGACGCTGCGGCGAAGCCGCTGCGCCACAATCTTGGCGCGCTGATGAACGTCTTTGCCGGCCGCCAGATGTCCGACGCAGCGAAGGAGGAACTCGTCACCGATCTTTGGGCGTCGCTGTTTCTGTTGGTGCCGGCGGTGTCGACCACTTTTGCGTCCGTTGAGCGCATGCTCGGAAGGCAGCCACCCGAGTCCTTTGGGTGGCTTCTCATCGACGAGGCCGGGCAAGCATTGCCCCAGGCCGCGGTCGGAGCGCTAATGCGAAGCCGGCGGGCGATCATCGTCGGCGACCCGATGCAGATCGAGCCCGTCGTGGTTCTTCCTGATATTCTGACGCAAGCTATCTGTCGGGCCTTCGGCATCGATCCAGATCGGTTTAATGCGCCAGTTGCCTCCGTGCAGACGCTGGCCGATGCAGCAACGCCTTATGTCGCGGAGTTCTCCAGCCGGCACGGATCACGCACGGTTGGCGTGCCGCTGTTGGTGCACCGGCGGTGTGATGAGCCGATGTTCGGGATATCCAACGCCGTCGCCTATGAGCATCTTATGGTGCAGGGCCGCGGCGCGCGACAGTCCGCCATTCGCGATCTACTCGGCCCATCTCGCTGGATCGACATCGCCGGCAGCGCCAGCGAGAAATGGTGCCCAGAGGAGGGCGAAGCCGTGCTCACCTTGCTCGGCGCGTTGCGGCCACTGGCTGAGCCACCAGACATCTACATCATAACGCCGTTCGTCATCGTGCAGGACAACTTACGCGCACTCATGCGCGATTGTGGGGTTCTCGACTCTTGGACCTCCGATCCCGGCCGCTGGGTCTATGACCGCATCGGGACGGTGCATACTGTTCAGGGCCGTGAAGCCGAGGCGGTGATCCTCGTCCTCGGCGCACCCGCCGTGCAGCAGGCAGGCGCGCGCAACTGGGCGGGAAGCCGGCCGAACATACTCAATGTCGCTGTGACACGTGCAAAAGAAGCGCTTTACGTCGTTGGAAATCGAGCGCTGTGGCGGGAGGCGGGCGTATTTCAGACGTTGCATTCGCGGATACGTTGAGCCCGCGAACAATGTCTCACTTTGTCAGCGCGATTTCGACGAGGAGACGCACTGCCTCGGGACGCGTCGGGAGATCAGGATGCCTCCGGCGCCAATCGTCGATCTTAGACAGCTCAGGATCATGAAATCGAATACCGACGAGCTTCCCCGGCCCAGTGGTCTTTGGGCGTCCTTTTGTTTTCTTGTTAACACGAATTGACGTTTTCATGATTTATTGATAACTCAGCACCTGTCGTTGTGACAAGCGGCATCCGCCCGTGCTGGAACACGGGGCGGGTGCCTAACCCATCTCCATGGAGGAAGCCATGTCGAAGGCTAGCACCGCGCCTATCACGTTCTTGGATCGAAGTCGAAGTGGCACCGGTGGGTTAGGCGAAGAGAACGCAGACGCACACTTCTCCCGGCTGCTTGGGGTGATTCAGCTCCTCGATCAGATGGCTGAAGCACCGTCTGGATTCGATGCAACGCGCATGTCAGCCGCCCTCGAACTGTTATCAGAAGTAATCAAATCATCGGTCAGAGAACTCTATCCGCTTTCGATGAAAAAGACTGTCGATAACTCGCAGGCTGTCGTCGTTGCGCCGAAGTTCTTCGAACCAGGGTTAGATGTCGCCGAGCCTGGCGATGTGTCTGATGTGAGGAGCGTAACAGATGATCGAAGAATTCGACGTTTTGGAGAAGTGTCTGGACGAAACGGCTATCGAAACGAGGGCGCCGACCATGTCTAGAAGCAAATTGAAAACTCTGCGGGTTTCTTCTGGGCCTAGCCGCAAAGCTGCCCCCGCAGCCTCAGCCAATGGTTCACGTGAACTATCGACAAAGAGCGAAATCGAGAAATTCGGCCGTGAGCTCAACGCGTACTCTTCGTTGGAGGTCGAGGCGACCGAATTGCTGGATTTTTTCCTCGATCGTTCCAAGCCAATTAAAAAAATGCCGGCGGCCCATGATGACGCGATAATTTTAGCAATGAAAGGCCAGCATTTTGCTCGGCGTAAGATGCAGGCGATACTCGAGGTTCTCCCCACATCGCCTCCGGCAACGATTAGGGAAGTGTAAAAGCCGGAGCAATAATCCCTCACAGAAGCGGCTGATTTGTTCGGCCGCGCCGGACTAAAAGTGCGGCAGATTGGAGCCCTGTGCCTGCGTCGGCGCGAGGGCGGGGATGAAGCAGGT
>Ga0172380_10000246_pt1 | contig 113192 bp, 104 predicted proteins | sample Leawe162metaG_FD_119747 | JGI IMG/M metagenome (GOLD analysis project Ga0172380, IMG submission 119747) | Leachate microbial communities from a municipal landfill in Southern Ontario, Canada - Leachate well 162 metaG | ecosystem: Engineered > Solid waste > Landfill > Unclassified | place... | reverse complement strand
GGTGACCGCGATCGACGACCAGACCGTCCAGTTCAAGCTCAAGACTCCGAACTGGCTGTTCCCGAACAACATGAACACGTACAGCACGCAGATCCTGCCGAACGGGATCTACGAGTGGACCGGCCCCGGGACCTGGAGCTCGGACAAGGCGCGGGGCGGTGGGGCGTGGATCCTCGACCAGTACCAGCCCGGTTCGTTTGTGAGATACAAGCCGAACCCGGCCTACAAGAAGGTCTTCGGGATTCCGTATCCCGACATGCTGGTCCTGAAGATCCTCGTGGGCAGCAGCGCCCTCAGCCTGCGGGCGTTCGTGGCGAAGGAGACCTTCAAGCTCAGCATTCCTCCGGGGCAGCTGGGCGCCCTCCAATCCAGCCGGCCGGACGCCAGGACGAACCTCGACGTCTACGCCGCGACCAACACCAACGCGCTGTTCGTGAAGACGATCGAGAAGCCGTTTGACGACGTGCGCGTGCGCCGCGCGATCTCGATGTCGGTGGATCGCGACGGGTGGGGCAAGACCCTCCAGAACCCGTACAAGCTGGAGAGCGGCCCGATCACGTGGGGATACGAGGACTGGAAGCTCGACCTGCCCAAGATGCCCGCTGACGTGTCGGGCTGGGCCAAGTACAACCCGGACGAGGCGACGAAGCTCGTTCAGGCTGCAGGCGTCTCGAGCAGCACGGAGTACCTGATGCACATGTACCCGTACAACGAGAGCTACACACCAGAAGCGACGCTCCTGATCAACTCGCTGCAGAAGATCGGGATCAAGGCCAAGCTGAAGGTCTACGACTACAACAACTGGATCGCCAATATCTACTACACCACGGACCCCAACGGCTGGAACGGGATGCTGTACGGTCCGGACAACCTTGACCGCATCCAGCAGCAGCTCTTCGATCGGTTCAGCAGGACCTCCAACCGCAACCACGCCTTCGTCCGCGACTCGCAGATGGATCAATGGCTGACCGAGTTCACGTCGGCAAAGGGACCTGAGGAAGCGAAAGTCGTCGCCAACAAGATCCAGCAGCGGTCGGTGGACCAGGCGTACGCCACCTACCGGCCGCAGCCGACCTCGCCGCTGGCGTGGGATCCCAACGTGCAGAACTACGAGGGGCAGTCGGAGTTCTCGTACCAGAGCTCCTTCCGCGACGCCTTCCTCTGGTTCAAGTAGCCATCATTCCGCGTGCGCGCTGCCAATCCGGCGGCGCGACCTCGCCAGGAAGCCCGCGTCTCGGCGGGCTTCCTGCTCTGATACGGCAAGCCGCCGACTCAAGGCGGGCCGGGGAGGCTGCATGGAGGTTTCCACGGCGCTTGTTCAGATGCGGATTCGACTCGCGCTGCTAACTGCACTCGCTCGTCGCACCGCAGTTCATGCATGCCGAGTGGGGCGTCAAAGGAGGTGTACCGGCGTCCACCTCAGATTCAGAATCGTCCATCGACGATCACGGTTGGTCATGCTCGTCGTCGCGTGTGTACTCCTCTAGTACTCCTGTTCTTCGTCGCCGTTCGTGTCGCGGGGGCCGGTCCGACGGGACAATGCGTCTCAGCACAGTGAATCGAAGGAGAGACAAGGAGCTCCCGATGGAACGGTCGAATGAACCTCCCGACGTCCAGCCCAGCAGCGCGCCAAAGGGAAGTCACCCGCGAAGAAAGTACCGGCGCAATCTCAGTCAGTTGCACCGATCCCAATCACCACCATCTGGGTCGATGGTCCGCGCACCGAAGCCTGGAACGAACTCTGGCGGCGATTGCTGGCGGCAGTGGTTGCCGACATCCCGCCCGACGAACTCGACGACCGTGTTGGTGGCCAGAAGCCGAAGTCGTAGAACGTCGACGCTACGGTAGCGATGTTGCGGTGCCTACTCCGCTAGCGTCTTGAGGATGTCCTTCATCAAGACCATGAGGTGTAGTTCGTCGGTCGGCGATCGCTCGAACTCAGGAATGAGGTGAAGATAGAACGCTCGCGCCTCCGGCGTTTCGGCGGGGACGAGCAGACCGCGGCAGCCGATTTCCGCACCCAGTTCGGCAGTCCGACTGATCACATCGGCGAGGAGGGCAGCACCGAGTCCACGACCTTCGTGGGCAGTCGAGACGCCGAGGCGAGCGAGCAGCGCGACCGGCTGCGGGTACCGTCCTGCCCCCTGGCGCATCCTCGCGGGAGCGTCATCGATCGCGATGCTCGCCATCGTCCACGCGTAGTAGGCGACTACCTCTGCGCTGTCGGCTTCCGTGACGACGAGTACCTTCGCTGTCCCGGACGCGTGCGCCTGTCGCGCGTAGTGGCGGAGCCAGTCGGTCTGTTCGGCTGACCGGCACTCGAACCGATCGACCTCGTCGCCTGGATCGAGTGGTCGGGGTGGGTGGTACAGACTCATTCCGCGCGTTTGAACGGTGACGGACGCTTCATGAGCTCACGGAGCCCGCCGAGGTCACGAGCGGGGCGCTGGTTGACGCGCTCCCATGCCTCGAGGCTCTCTGATCCGAGCATGAATGTGGTCCGGTCGGCGAGGACACGTCGGGACGCGACCGTCAGGTTCGTCACGACGAAATTCGTGAGGTCGGTTCCCGAGATGGCGACGGCGCGGTCGATCAGCGCGCGATCCTCTGGCGTCGTCCGCACCTCGAGCCGCTCGCTGCGATTCCGCTTTGTTTCGCTGGCCATAGATTTCTCCTGTAGTGTACGTCCAATGTACGGCCAACGAGACAGCGGGTCAATCGCCCCAGCTTCTCGTCCCTGGTCCGCGACGATCGGGCTCCGATGCGGAGATTGTGGGCGTATTCACCGCACCGGATGCGGCGAATGGTTGGAAAGTCGCGAATAACACCCGGATCCCTGCTGATGCAGTACATATCCGGGTTCATAGTCACGTGGATTGTGTAACTTCAAACCCGGAAGTAAGCTGGCAGAGCAGATATCCGGGATTGAAATAACGTGGATTCAATTTCTGCCCGCAGCAGCGTGGGAATCGACCGCCGGATCCCGACCTGGGCCGCCGGGGTATTGGCGCGCCTTGCCCAGGACCGGCCCACGGTGCTTACGCGCGCTGACATTGGGAAATACCTCGCGGACGTGGCATCAGACCGCGACATAGAGCGCACGATCCACGAGCTTCAGCGGTTGGGATGGATCGCCCCTCTCCGCCTGAAAGGCGTTTGGGCGTTCCTCCCGCCGGGTGAGGCCGAAGTGATCGATCCCTATATCGACCTCCGGGCTTGGCGCGCACGGAATCACACCGCGACGTTTGCATTGGCAGGGGAAGCCGCGGCGTGGCACCTCGGTTACCTCGCCCGCGCCTTCGACGGATCGGTCTCCGTCTGGGTGCCGATCGGAACACGAATACCTCATGGGTTACGGACTCACGTGTCCGTGGTGACGCTCGGCTGGGGGGCTGACCTGGCGCGGCGTCTCGGGCCACCTCCCGCCTTGCTACACCGCCGCCACCTCGACCTCACTGCTTGGGCGAGTGGGCTCCCGGCATTCGGGCCGGACGCGCTGGTTGTTCAGCTCGCCGGTCGCCCCGCGTCATTCCGCGCATGGGCTGACCTCGTACCGAACCTCAGCCAACTCGTCGAGGACTGTGATCCCGTACGACTACAGGAGCTGCTGGCAGGACATTCAGCGGCTACGTGGCAACGAGCGGCGTATTTTGTGCATCGTGGCGGTGGTGATGATCTCGCCGCCGTGTTGCTTGCCGGGCGGCCGCCCGGAAAGCTGCAGCACGTAGCGATGGGCGCCGGCGACAACGCGGATTGGTCTCGAGAGTTCGGGGTCTCCGACCGGCTCGTTGCGCCGCTGCAGCGCGTTCTTGGAAAAGCCTGATGCGGCGGCGATGCTAACCCGAGCGCTTGTTGGTCTTCACGGTGCTGGTCGTGCCGACACCTACGGCTCGGCCTTACTCGACGTCGCTCAGGATCATCTGCTGTGGCTTCTCGACCAACTCGGCAGGTGTGACGGCGCGCTCGTGCTCAAGGGGGGCACCAGCCTACGAAAATGCCGCATCGGCAGCGCCGGACGCTTCTCGACCGATCTTGATTTCGTTGCGCCGGACGACGGCGTCGTGCTCGACGTGTGTGCGGCCATCAACGGCGCGGCCGTATCCGGCTTCAACTTCGGATTGACCGCGACACGCGGAGACGGTCGACACTGGACCTTGACCGTGCGCCAGGACGATCTCGGTAGCCCGGATCTCGCCGCTTCGGTCGAGTTCGCCCGTCGACCGCTCATCCTGCCACCGGAACGGTTGCCGTTTGTACCAGTCCCTGTGCATCGCGCGTATGACGTGACATTGCCGATCCTTCCGGTGATCGCCAAAGCGGAGGCGTGCGCGGAGAAGCTGGCGCGTTACAGACGAACTTCACTCGGCCGCGATGTTTATGATCTCGCCCAGTTCGCCAGACGCCCGATGAACGAACCACTTGTACGCCGGCTCTGGGCGCTGAAGGTATGGGGCGATGTCGTTGACGACGGGCGAGGTGAAGGACCGCTGGCCCCGGAAGACGTTCTGACACAGCGTCGTGCCGGCGACTTCGCGCCGGAGTCCATCGGCAAGCTCACACAGCCAGTCGACCTCGTCGAATGGGAGAGGCGTGTTCGTACGCGGTTTGGCTTCCTCGCTATTCCCAGGCTATCGTTCGCAACCTATCGGCATCGAATCGCCCCTGGCGGAGCGCCCGTCCAAGTGCCTGGGTGAGATCGTCCCGGTCGGCGGCCGCTTGCTCGGCGTGCTGGAACAGGTCGACGACGAACCACTCGAGCGCGCGGGTTTCTAGGGAATACCACTCGCCGCAACAGGAAGCGACGTCCTCCTAGCCGGAACTCGCCGGAACGCTTGGTGTTGTAGACAAGTTGCGACGCGAACATCGCGGACGTGCCCAATCCCAGTGCATTCCAGCGCTCAGGTCCGGTCAGGATAAACGGTGCCTCTTCGAGGAAGGCCCGCATGACCTCCTCGTCCGTAGGCGGGACTGCTCCAAACCGGCTCCGCTTGGGATGGACAAAGAGGCCTCGACCTTGAGGGCCACGGGTTGGTCTCCTCGTTCGGGACGCCCGGAGCCGGCGCCTGATGCCGCGCCGCCGGCGGCCTGGCAGCCGCCCGTGCTACTTCGTCACATATCGCGGCCTCGGCCCGCTCGCGGCGGTCGAGGGCGTCCCACCCTTGCGCCACGCCGAGCACGGCGGGCTGGCGGTCGAGACGAGTGAGCGCGGGCGTGGCGGGAACCGGTTGCGGAACTTGCGTCGCAACTTCGAGCACACGCTCGGCATCAATGCCTGCATGGCACGCCTCGCTCGCGATGCCGCCCGCGTCGGGCATCCACGCCCGTACTGGTGGAGCGAGGCCGAGGCCACACGCCGTTTCCGCTACGAGGGCAGCACGTTCTGGATCCGCCCCGATGCCGCGGGCATCTACTACCTCGGGAAACAACGGCATCCGTTCCTGTTCGAGTACGACCGCGGCACGATGCGGCACCGCGACTACATGCGGAAGCTCGCCGGGCTCGTCGCGTTCTTCGCGAGCGAGACCGCCGAGGACATCTACGGCAGGCACCTCAACCTGCTCGTGGTCTCCGAGTCCCACGACGGGGAGCGGCGCTTCGCGAGCGCTATCTCCGCATCCGAGTACCGCGAGGGGATCGATCTCCATGCGCTGCTCACGACGACTGAGCTCATCCGCTCGAACGGCCTCGGCCTGCTCGGGCCGATCTGGTGGGAGCTCGGTCAGCAGCGACGTCGAACCTGGCTCGGCGAGATCAAGATGCCGGCTCGGCCGATCGGGACCGTCCCGTGACCGTGACGCCGCAGCACGATCGCATCGCCGTCGATGTCGAGACGGCCGCCGGGATGCTGGGCATCTCCCGCGGTGCGCTGTCCGCTCGTCATGGTCGGTGAGGTGCCGTCGTTCAAGATCGGCCGTCGCCGGCTCATCCCGGTCGAGCGGCTGCACGCGTGGGCGGCGACCCGCACAGCCGCTGCAGACCGGCGGCCGTAGGCGATCGATCATGGTGTGGCAGCCTGCCGCGCCGCGTCGCAGCTCGGCGTTCCGCAGCCGACGTATCGTGAGACGGCGCGGTCGGCGCATCGCCGGCGGGAAGGGGGGTGCATGCGGTAACCGGCCGGTACATGGAGGGGCCTTCTCGCACGTCGAAGCGGATGGCCGTCGAGCGAGGTGCGGTGGAGGAGCAGCGAGTAGCCAACAGTGATTGCCGCGGTGGGAACGCGCGGCAGACGGGAGACACGATGACGGTAGGAAGACAACCCCGGAGATCGAGCGGGGAAGGAAGCGTCTATCAGCGAGCCGACGGGAGATGGGTGGCGACCCTCCATCTCGGCTTTGGCGAGGGCGGAAAGCGCAAGAAACGCCGGGCGATCGCGAAGACGAGGTCGGCGGCGGTGACTCGACTCGGGGCGCTCAAGGCGGACGCGGGGCTTGGTCTCGATGCCGCGTCGGAGCGGTGGACCATCGCGGACTGGCTGCAACGGTGGCTCGACACCGAGGTCAAGCCGACGTTGCGGCCACGGACGCACGAGCAGTACGCGCAGGTGTGTAGGAAGCACCTGATCCCTAGCCTGGGGCATCTGAAACTGCGCGCGCTGACACCGACCGACGTCCGGACCTACATGCAGACAAAGCTGGAGGCCAAGCTCAGCACGCGGACGGTGGCAACCACCACATCGTCCTGCGTCGTGCGCTGGAGATTGCGTTTCGCTACGGCTACATCGAAGAGAATGTGGCCCGGCTGGTGGGCGCCCCGCGCTTCGCGGGGTACCGATCCGAGCCGCTCACGCGGGACGAGATGCAGCGGTTCCTGGCGCAGTGCTGCGGGCATGAGTTCGAGCCGTTGTTCGTGACGCTGAGCGCCACGGGCATGCGCATTGGCGAGGCGCTCGGCGTCTCGTGGAAGCGCGTCGACCTCGAGGCCGGCACGCTGCGCGTCGAGCAGGTGCTCTACCGGACGCCGCTGGCCTCGCGGATCGATGGCGAGGTCTACGCGCTCGGTGAGCCGAAGACGGAGAAGAGCCGCCGCACGCTGGTGCTGCCCGCCGGGCGGTGGCCGTACTGCGGCGGCATCGCGCCGCGGCCGTGGAACGTCGGCTCGGTGCGGACGTGTGGTTAGACGATTGGGATCTCGTGTTCACGGGTGAACACGGGGAGCCGGTCAGCGACCGCGTGGTGCGCTACGCGTTCACGGATCTGTTGAAGCAGGCGGAGATCGTGGGACGCCGGATCCGGCTCCACGACCTCCGCCATGGGGCCGCCACCTACATGCTGGCCCAGGGAGTGCCGATGAAGGTGGTGCAGGAAGTCCTGGGGCACGCCCAGATGAGCATCACCTCGGACACCTACTCCCACGTCCTCCCGGAGCTCCAGCGGGAAGCTGCCGACCGCCCCGGAGAGGTGCTCTTCGGCAGCTGACCCCGCGTGTACTCCTGTAGTACTCCTGACGCCCCACTCGGGCTTGCAGCGCGACCCGGAACCCCAGCAATTTCAAGGGTTCCTAGCTACAACCGCTCGTCGCACCGCAGTTCATGCACTTCAGGCAGGTGCCGTTGCGCACCATCATCAACTGGCCGCACTCACCGCACGGATCGCCCTCGAAGCCCTTCTGGCGCGCCTCGAGGATGAGCTCGCGCTCCTGGATGAGCGTGGTCGTGACGGTGAGCCTGGCCGCCGTCGCGGCGGCGGGCGCCGGGCGCGCCGGGGCAACCCGAGTGGCCGCGATGGGCGTCGAGGCGACCGGGGCGAGTCGAGGCGCCACGGGCGCTGGCGCGGCGGCGATGGCGGCGGGGGCCTCGGCGACGGCCTGCTGCATGTCGTCGGCCTGGTAGTCGGTCACGGACTCCGTGGGGCCGACGTGGGCCAGCTCGTCGCGGTCGAGGTAGGTCACCGCCAGCTCGCGGAAGATGTAGTCGATGATCGATGACGAGAACTTGATGCGGTCGTGGCCCATCACGGGGCCGGACGGCTCGAACTTCGTGAACACGAAGGTGTCCACGAACTTCTCCAGCGGCACGCCGTACTGCAGGCCCATGGACACCGAGATCGCGAAGCAGTTCATCAGCGCGTTGAAGGCCGCGCCGTTCTTCGCCGTATCGACGAAGAGCTCGCCGAGGCGAGGCGGCTCGCCGGGACGGCGGTCGAACTCGCCGGTGTGGATGTAGATCGTGTGCCCGCCCACCTTCGCCTTCTGCGTGTACCCGGCGCGGCGCGAGGGCAGCGCCTCGCGCTCGCCGCGCGCGTGGCCCACCATGCGCTCGGCCGCGGCGATCACCTGGTCCACCGGCATCGCGTCCGCGGGCTCGTCATCCTCGTACTGGTCGAACTCCTCGAAGGCCATGCCCGCGAGCGGCTGCGAGAGCTTCGAGCCGTCGCGGTACAGGGCGAGGGCCTTCACCATGGTGTCGGCGGCCGCCAGGTAGACGTCCTTGACCTCCTGGACGGTTGCCTCGTTCGGCATGTTGATCGTCTTGGAGATCGCGCCGCTGATGAACGGCTGCGCCGCGGCGAGGATGCGCACGTGCGCCATCGGCGCGATGTAGCGCGTCCCGTACTTGCCGCACTTGTTGGCGCAGTCGAACACCGCGTAGTCCTGCTCCTGCAGGTACGGGGCGCCCTCGATCGTCATGCGGCCGAGGATGTGGTCGTTCGCCGCCTCCACCTGCTCCTTCGAGAAGCCGAGCGCCTCCAGCATGCTGAAGCCCGGCGTGCGCAGCTGCTCGTCGGTGAAGCCCAGCCCGTCGCGGCAGAAGTCGTCGCCCAGCTGGAAGCGATTGAAGATGAAGGAGATGTGGAACGCCGTGCGCAGGCCCTGCTCCAGCAGGTCCAGTGCGGGCTGGGTGAAGCCCTTCGCCGCCAGCGTGTTGCGGTTGATGTACGGCGCGCCCTCCAGCATCTGCGTGCCCACGCAGTACTCGACGATCGCGCGGATCTGGTCCTTCGTGTACTCCAGGCGCTTCAGGGCAGTGGGGACGGACTCGTTGATGATCCGGAAGTAGCCGCCGCCGGCGAGCTTCTTGAACTTCACCAGCGCGAAGTCCGGCTCCACGCCCGTGGTGTCGCAGTCCATCAGCAGGCCGATGGTGCCGGTCGGCGCGATCAGCGAGGCCTGCGCGTTGCGGTAGCCGTACTCCTCGCCCAGGCGCAGGGCGAGCGTCCATGCATCCTGCGCCGCCTCCAGGAAGGCGGGCGGGCAGATCTCCTGGTCGATCCCGCGCGGCAGCACGGTGAGCCCCTCGTAGCGATCGGCCGGCGCGTTGTATGCCGCGCGACGGTGGTTGCGGATCACCCGCAGCATCGCCTCGCGGTTCTCGGCGAACCTCGGGAACGCGCCGAGCTCGCGCGCCATCTCGGCGGAGGTCGCGTACGACACCCCGGTGAGGATCGCGGTGAGCGCGCCGGTCCACGCCAGCGCGGCCTCGGAGTCGTACGGGATGCCCTCGAGCATCAGCAGCGCGCCGAGGTTGGCGTATCCGAGGCCCAGCGTGCGGTAGTCGAACGAGAGCTGCGCGATCGCCGGGCTGGGGAACTGCGCCATGAGCACGGAGATCTCCAGCACGATTGTCCACAGCCGCGTCGCGTGCTCGTACCCCTCTAGGTCGAACTCGCCCGTCTCTACGTTGGTGAAGGCGAGCAGGTTCAGCGACGCCAGGTTGCAGGCGGTGTCGTCCAGGAACATGTACTCGGAGCACGGGTTCGAGCCGTTGATACGGCCGCCTGCGGGGCTCGTGTGCCACTCGTTGATCGTCGTGTCGTACTGCAGGCCGGGGTCCGCGCTCTGCCACGCGGCGAGCGCGATGCGGTCCCACAGCGCGCGCGCACGGACGGTCTTGTGGACGCCGCGGTCGCCGGTCCGGCGGGTGAGGTTCCACGGGCGGTCGTGGCGGACGGCGTCCATGAAGTCAGCGGTGACGCGCACGGAGTTGTTGGAGTTCTGGCCGGAGACGGTGTTGTAGGCCTCCCCTTGCCAGTCCGTGTCGAACTCGCGGAAGTCGATGTCGTCTGCGCCCTGCGCGGCCAGCTGCATGACGCGCTGGATGTAGACCTCGGACACGCCATCCGCGCGGGCAGCGCGCACGGCCTGGCGGAGTTCGCGGTTGGTCTTCGGGTCGAGGCCGCCCCCGGTCGCTGCGAAGACCTGGCCGAGGTGGCGGCGCGTGACGCGGGAGCCGGTCACCATCGCGGCGACCTTCTGCTCCTCGTTAGCCTTCCATTCGATGAACTGCTCGACGTCCGGGTGGTCGGCGTCCACGATCACCATCTTCGCCGCGCGGCGCGTGGTGCCGCCGGACTTGATGGCCCCCGCGGCGCGGTCGCCAATCTTGAGGAACGACATCAGCCCGGACGACTTCCCGCCGCCGGAGAGCGACTCATCCTCCCCGCGGATGCTGGAGAAGTTGGAGCCGGTGCCGGATCCGTACTTGAAGATGCGCGCCTCGCGCGTCCACAGGTCCATGATGCCGCCCTCGTTGACGAGGTCGTCCGCCACGGACTGGATGAAGCAGGCGTGCGGCTGAGGGCGCTCGTAGGCGTTCGTGGAGCGCATCAGCTCGCCGCTCTTCGGGTCGATGTAGTGGTGGCCCTGGGCCGGGCCGGTGATCCCGTACGCCCAGTGCAGGCCGGTGTTGAACCACTGCGGCGAGTTGGGCGCGGCCTTCTGCGTGGCCATCATGCTGCACAGCTCGTCGTAGAAGGCGCGGGCGTCCTCCTCGGTGTCGAAGTAGCCGTGCTTCCACCCCCAGTACGTCCACGTCCCGGCGAGGCGGTGGAAGGTCTGGCGGGCGTCCGCCTCGCCGCCCATGGTGGTGCCGGCGGCGGGCACACGGCGCTGCAGCCACGCGGGGACGCCGTCCTCGGCCACGGCGACGGTCTCCGCGGGCACGCCCGCCTTGCGGAAGTACTTCTGCGCCATGATGTCCGTGGCGACCTGCGAGAACTGCGCGGGCATGTCGATGTCGCGCGCCTCGAAGACCACGGAGCCGTCCGGGTTGACGATGCGGGAGGTGCGCTTCGCGAACGGGATGCCCGCGTACGGGCCCTGCTCGGTGCCATGCGAGGCGGTGGTGAAGCGGCGCTGAATGCGCATCAGGGGGACCTTCCTACCCGCGGATGTCGGGTGTGGCGTCCCCGTCGCGAAACCCAAGTTCTTGTGGTGGGTGGGCGGCGGAGCTACTAGATCTTGTGGATAACTGTTCATGCGCCTGAGCAGCTACTCAGAGGCGCGAAGGGGATGATGTCGCTCCGGGCGGGGCCTGTCAACGTGATCGATCGGGTGATCAAAAATAACTTGACAAGAGGCCGACCCCGCAGATTCAGCGGCTCGATGAAGCGACATAACCATGGAGTGCCCGAGCGCAATACGTGCGAAGTGGCGCCGCAGTCGCTACCCCTGCCCCACGATCGCCTCGAGGTCTCCGGTGCGCGAGGGAATTGCGCCGCTGAGGTTCCGTCGGCCGCTGGGCGTCACCAGCACGTCGTCCTCGATGCGGACGCCGATGCCTCGCAGGCGCTTCGGGACGCGCGGGGCGTCGCTCGACAGGTAGAGGCCGGGCTCCACCGTCAGCACCATCCCCGGCACGAGCGTCGTGGACTTCCCGTTGGCCCGGTAGACCCCGGCGTCGTGCACGTCGAGGCCGAGCCAGTGGCTGGTGCCGTGCATGAAGTACGGGCGGTAGGTCTCGCGCTCGATGTTGCCCTCGACCTCGCCGCGCAGGATGCGGAGGTCGATGAGGCCCTGCACGAGCACTCGCAGGGCGGCGTCGTGCACCGAGTGGAACGTCACGCCCGGCCGCACGCGGGCGATGCCCGCCGCCTGGGCCTCGAAGACGATGTCGTAGACGTCGCGCTGGGCCGGCGTGAAGCGGCCGTTGGCGGGGAAAGTGCGCGTCACGTCCGCGCCGTAGTAGTCGACCTCCGCGCCGGTGTCGAGGAGCAGCAGGTCGCCGTCCTCGATGCGTGCGCGGTTCGTGGTGTAGTGCAGGGTGCAGGAGTGCTCGCCGGCGGCGGCGATCGTGGGGAAGCCGTCGCGCGGCGACCCGGCGAGGCGGTACTCGGCCTCCAGGATCGCCTGCACCTCGTACTCGTGCAGGCCGGGACGCGTGGCGCGCATTGCCGCCTGCAGGCCCGCCCCCGTGGCGTCGATGGCGCGCTGCAGGGCGGCGACCTCCGCCCGGCTCTTCACCACGCGCATCGCGTCCACCAGCGGCAGCGGGTCGCGGACGGCCTCCAGCGGTGCGGTGCCGCGCGGGGCGGCGGCCCGGCGACGCGCGATCACGCGCGAGATCAGCGATTCCACCCGGGAGGTCCCGCCGTCCCCGGAGCCGCCGAACGGGAAGTAGAGGGTGGTGGCGCTGGAGAGCAGTCCCGGGAGCCGGTCCTCCAGTTCCTCGATCGGGAACGCGAGGTCGGCTCCGAACCGCGCGCTCGCGCCGTCCACCCCGGCCCGGGGGCCGACCCAGATCGCCTGGGCGGGGTCATGCGGGCGCACGAACATCACGAACGGCTCGTGGTGCCCGGGGCGCAGGACGGCGACGGCATCCGGCTCCTCGAAGCCCGTCAGGTAGTAGAACGTGGAGTCCTGGCGGAAGGGGTAGTCCACGTCGCCGTTGCGGGCCACCTCGTGCGCGGAGACGAGGACGGCGGCGGCGCCGCGGCCCATGGTGCTCATCAGGCGGCGGCGTCGCGTCGCAAACTCGGTCATCATCGCCCCTTCGTCGCCGCTCGTGCTGCGGCCCATGGTGGCGGCGCCGGTCCGGGCGCCGGGTGCCGGGTGCCGGGTGCCGGGTGCCGGGTGCCGGGTGCCGGGTGCCGCGACAGCGTAGCGCGACGCCCGCCGCCGCGGCACCTCGTCGCCCTCGTTGCGCGTGCGGCGTACGGTATCGACGGCGGGGACGACCGGACGACCGGAGTTCACGGGCAGGGGCGCGATGTGATCGAGTTCGGGTTGCTTGCGCTCCTCGGCATCGCGCTCGGGGCGTTCGGGACGCTGGTCGGCGCCGGCGGGGGCTTCCTTCTGGTGCCGATCCTGCTCTTCGCCTATCCGGACACGCCTCCGGACACCATCACGGCGATGTCCTTGCTGGTGGTCCTCGCGAACGCGGCGTCCGGGACGGTGGCGTACTGGCGCCAGCGCCGCATCGACCTGGTGACGGGGGCGCTGTTCGCGCTTGCCACGCTTCCGGGCGCCGTGGGCGGCGCGATCCTGGTGGGGTACATCCCCCGCCACGTCTTCAACGTGCTCTTCGCGGTGGCCCTGGGCGCGATCGGGGCGTGGCTCCTGATCTCGCGGCGCGTCACCACCATCCGCGAGCCGCTCGTGGGCCGCGGGGTGCTCCGACGACGGATCACGGACCGCCTGGGGAACACGTACGTCTACGGTTACCGGTTGTGGCAGGGCATCGCCATCAGCACTGTGGTGGGCTTCGTCTCCAGCCTGCTGGGCATCGGCGGCGGCATCGTGCACGTCCCGGTGATGGCGGTCATGCTGCGCTTCCCCGTGTACGTGGCCACTGCGACCAGCCACTTCGTGCTCGCGCTGATGGCGCTGGAGGCGACGATCGTGCACTTCGCGGACGGCACGCTCGCGTGGAACGCCACGCTCGCCCGCGCCGCCGCGATCGCCGCGGGCGCGATCGTGGGCGCGCAGTTCGGCGCGCACCTCTCGCACCGCATACATGGCGACGTGATCCTGCGCGCGCTTGGCGGCGCGCTGATCCTCGTCGCCCTGCGCCTCATCTGGGTGCGCTAGCCGTGCTGACGAGGCGCCCGCGGTGCCGGTCGATCCCGGAGCGTCAGTAGATCGCGGTCGAGACGCTAAGGATCGGCGGCAGCGTGCCCGGCAGGCGCCGCCAGTGGTCGCCGCCATCGATGGAGGCGTACACCTCGCCGTTGGTCGTGCCCACGTACACCCCTTCCGAGGCCATGCCGTCCGTATCCATCGCCTCGCGGTACACGCTCTGGTAGTCGTGGGGGCCGGGCAGGCCGTTCGTCAGCGGCTGCCACGTCGTGCCGCCATCGCGTGTGCGGTAGACGGCGAACTGCCCGTCGCAGACGCGGAAGTTGTCGGCCTCGAAGGCCAGCGGGACGACGTAGGCGGCGTGGTCCCCGTTGCGCGACACCGCCATCGGAAAGCCATGGAAGGAGGGCAGCCCCACCGTGACGTCCTGCCAGGTCTCGGCGGCGTCGTAGGAGCGGAAGACGCCGACGTGCGTCTGAGCCCACAGGTGATCGGGGTGCTTCGGGTCCAGCCGCAGCTTGTGCATCTCGTTCACCGCCTGGGGATCGACGCCCGGCGGCACGGGGAAGTCCATGTCGGCGAACTGCGGGTAGCGTTCGGCGATGTTCTCCCACATCTCCTTCTGCATGGGGTTCGTGGGGATCGCGCGGTGCGAGCAGAGGTCCCACGTCCTGCCGCTGTCGCGCGTCACGTACGTTCCGCCGGTCGCGATCGAGATGTACATGCATGCGGGGTCCGTTGGGTGGAGCTCGATCGAGTGCAGCGCTGACGCGCCGCCTCCGCTCGGACCCCAGAACTCGCGGTAGGGGTGCTGGTTGACCGCCTCGACGGCCGTCCAGGTCTCGCCCCAGTCGGTGCTCCGGAAGAGGCCCGCGGGCTGCGTCCCCGCGTACACGACGCCGGGCTCCGAGGCACGCCCGGGCCGGACATTCCACACCGATCCCACCGACTCGCCGCGGTCCGCCTCGAACGCCAGCCCCGTGGATCGCTCGCTCCACGTCGCGCCGTGGTCGTCGCTGCGCGCGACCATCGGACCCCACGCCCAGTGACTGCCCCCCGCGAGCAGCCGGGGGATGTCGCGCCGGGTGTCGGCCACCATGTGCGAGATCGTCCAGCCGGGCATCATCGGCGGGGACAGCGTCCATGCCTCGCGCGCGTCGTCCGCGGTGTAGACGAACGCGCCCTTCCTGGTCCCGACGAATAGGTGTACTGACGCCATTTCGACAGCCTCCACTGCGCATGGGGTGGTCGAGTGTACCTCGGCGCGTCTTGCCGGTGGCGGCGGCACGCCGCCCGCCCGGGCGCTTGGGGGTAACCGGCGAGCGGGGCGATCAGGTGCTCCCGGAGCGCGGGAGGGCGGGAGGCGGGAGATGGTGCCCCCGGCAGGAATCGAACCTGCGCGCATGGTTTAGGAAACCAATGCTCTATCCACTGAGCTACGAGGGCCACTCGACGTTCAGTCTACGGGGACGCCTTGCCGGGGCCTAGTGACGGCCGGGACGAGGCCGGGCGGTCTCGGCCCCGCTGCATCGAAGGCCGCGCAGCAATGACCGGGTGGGGGGCATCGCGAGCGGGCTGATGAGGGCGCGGGCCTCGTCGACGGCGTCGCACGATTGTACGAGGATGGCGATCTCCCGCGTGCTACGGTTTCACGGGTTCGACTGTGGCGGGGTGGGGGCGCTGCACGACCGAGGGTGCCGTTTCGCCCGATGGAGGTCCGGATGGCCGACGTCGACCGTTATCTCCCCCCGCTCAGCCAGACTCCGATGTTCCGGGAGCTCGGTCACTCCGAGCTGCGCCACATCGCGGAGATGATGGAGGAGCGCCGGTTCCCCGCCGGAACCACGCTCGCGGAGAGCGGCGAGGCGGGGCACACCCTGTACCTGATCACCAGCGGGCTGGTCCGAGTGCCGTCGCTGGTGGGTACCCGGGCGTCGCTGCTTATGACCGCGCCGGAGATCCTCGGCGTGGCCGCCATCGTCCCGCCGCATCGCTACATCGCGACGGGCGTCGCCGACACGGACTGCGAGGTGCTGACGATCCCGGTCTCGGGGATCCACGCGCTGATGGACATGGATGTTTCCGTGGCGCGTCGACTGACCCACGAGGTCGCCCAGTACCTGTACCAGCGGCTGGAAGAGGCGATCGCCGACGCCCACGGCCGGACGATCGGCAATTACGTGAACTGACCCGCCGCCACGCGGCGTGGGGCGCGGCGGCTAGTCGAGGAGCCGCACGGTGCGGGTGCCCCACAGTCCGGCCGCCAGGACGAGGAGCGCGACCGCCACGGCGCCCAGGGCGGCCTGTGGACCGACCGCAGCGGCGAGCACCGCGATCGCGAAGATCCCGAGCGAGTCCACGCCGTCCTCGAGCAGCAGGATGCTGCTGACACGTCCACGGAACTCGTCTGCCACCGTGGACTGGATGAGGATGTTGATCAGGGACTGGCGGCCCGCCTGCCCCACCCCCAGCACCAGCACAATGCCCGCGCTCACCCAGAACCAGTGTGACAGCGCGAACCCGAGCAGCCCGATGCCGAAGATCGCCAGGCTGGCGATCAGCAGCCGACCGCGCGCCCGGTTCGGGAGCGAGGCGATGAGCAGCGAGCCCACCAGCGCGCCCACGGCAGTGAAGGTCAGGAGCAGGCCCATCAGCACGGCCGTCTCCTCCGGGCTGCTGCTCAGGACCTCGTCCACGAAGCCCGGCAGCAGCCGCTGGTATGGCAGCGCCAGCACCGCGGTGATCCCCTGCAGTCCGAGCAGGATCATCAGGAGGCGCTGGCCGCGCAGATAGCGGAAGGCGTCGCCAATCTCGCGCGTTCCGGTCCGGGACGCGCGGCGGCCGTGCGTGTCGAGCACCGGTGCGGCCGCCGCGATGGTCGCCCCCGTGGTCGCGGCGCGCCTCGCGGCGTTGATCGCGGGCACGGGGAACATGGCGACCACGGCGAGCACGTTGAGGATCGCCATCACCGCGAACACCCAGGCGGACCCGATCGCGGCGATGATCGCGCCCGCAATCGCCGGCGCGACGAGGCGCATGGTGTTCAGCGCGAAGACGTTCAGGGCGAAGGCGTTCATCACGCGGGTCTGCCCCACGATCTCGGGGATCATCGCCTGCCGCGCGGGCAGCGCGAACGAGTTCACCGACCCCTGGATGACCGCCGCGATCACGAGGTGCTCGAAGCGCAGCACGTTCGTGAAGAGCATGGTCGCGAGGATCATCGCGATCGCGGCGCTGATCCCCTGTCCCATCTGCACCATGACGCGGCGGCTCGCGCGATCGGCCACCACGCCGCCGTAGAGCGCGAGCGCGACGCGCGGCAGAGAGTTGCCCAGCTCCACCAGGCCCAGTGCCACGAACGACTCGGTGAGCTGGTAGGCCAGGAAGCCCCGCACCACCTGCTGCATCTGGAGCGCCGACCAGTTGCCGGTCATGGAGAGCAGGTACCAGCGGAACGCCGGCACATCGATCAGCGAATCGAACGTCCGAAAGCGTCGCCCCGTCGCATCATCGAGATCCACGGGGGGTTCGGTCCTGGTTGGCCCGCTCGTGGTCACGGCCACTCCTCGCCGGTGCGCTCCACACCCAACCCCGGCAGGATACGCGCGTCCGAGGCACGCGCGAGGCGCGGGGGCGCGCCTCGTCTCGGGGTCGGGCTGGGCACAGGCTGGCACGGCTGCGGGCGAAGCGCCACCGGGGTGCATGGGGGCGCCGGACGCGGCCGCAGGAATGGGGGCCCGCCCGGCCGCTCTCGCCGATGCGGTGCGGCATGTGGTGCAGCGTGCGGTGGGGTGTTGGTGGTGGAGACGAGGGGAATCATTTCCCTCGCGCCTCCACCGCTCCGCGGCGGAGTCTGGACGGTGCAACGGGCGGCGTAGATGCACGCACCGCGCTCTTGTGATCGGCGAAGCGCCAACTGAAGGGGAGAAGGGAGAAGCCGGCGAGTAGTGAGCGAGCGTGAGTAGGAAGCGGCGGGGGCGCTAGCAACCTACGACCGGCGACCTGATGGTCGCACACGACATCTCCCAGGCGACGGTGACGCCCTTCCCGCGGCGCGGCGAGGGCGACTCGGGCTGCACGCGGCTGGTGCGGGAGATCGCACGCCGGGCGGATCGGGGCGGCACTTGGACGGGGCCGCAGGAGGAGCTCGCGCTCGCGCTGCGCGTGGACGTCCGCACGGTGCGCCGCTGGCTCAACGAGGCCCGTCGCACCGGCGTGGTCTCGACGCAGGGGAAGGCCGAGCGGCTGACCTACTGCCTCAACGCGATGCCAGCCGGTGGCCGTGTGCCGACCCCCCTGCACCCCGAAGCAATGTCCGGAGCTCCGGACATTACGACCGCCGGGGCTTCGCGAACAATGTCCGAAGCTCCGGACATTCGGCCCGAGGAAATGTCCGGAGCTCCGGACATTCAGATTCAGCCTCGCGCGCGCGATCCTTTGTCGTCGTCGTCGTCGTCCAGCTTCGGACATCCCGCTTCGGACATCTCGACTCCGGACACTCCGGATCCGGAGGCTTCGGACATCCGAGGTGGTGGCGGAGGAGACGAGCCACCCTTCCGTCCCGTCCTCACCGCTCGCGGTGAGATCCAGGCGCTCTTCCACGTCCAGCCGACGACCGACCTGGCGAACGGCTGGGCCGATCTGGACGACGAGGGGCGTCGCTTCGTCGCACGCAAGGTCAGCCGCTTCCCCTCGCGGAAGGACCAGCTCAACCCGCCCCCCGCGTGGCTCGAAGCCATCGTGCGGTCGGCGCTCGAGGACCAGCAGGCGCGCAGGCTGGTCGCCCGCATCCCCGCCGAGGCGCTCGTGGACCTGCTCGACAGCATCGACGCGGACGACGCCACCGAGGGCGGGCCGGCCGTGAACGAAACCACGGGAACCGTGAACGAGAGGCCCCGGATCGTGAACAGCGCACCAGCCCCGCGATCGCCACGCCACGCGCGCCGAAGCGCGGCCACCAGGCACATCACGTGGGGACAGCTCGCCAGCCGGGTCGCATCGGCCATCGTCGAGGTCGCACGCGCGGCAATCAGCAGCAGGAGGGAGCACCGATGACCTGCAGGTGCGGTGGCACGGTGACCGAGCAGCGCGTGGTGGGGCACCGCGGCATGCGTGTCCGCCGCTGCGGCGACTGCGGGCGCTCCAGCCTGCCGTACCGCCTCGCCGACGTGCGAGCTCGTCAGCGCCTGGAGCGTGCCGCCCGTCGCGCCATCGAGGGCCCGTACGCGCCGAGCGTGCCGGCCCCGCGCAGCCGCACGGGCTGGACGCCGAACGAGGCGATTCCGAGAGGGGAGCGCGACTGATGCCCGAGATGACGAACGAGGAGTTCGACGACCTCCAGCGGCGCGCGCGCCCGAGCGACTGGAGGCCCATCCTTCGCGGCCTGCCGCGCGGCGTGCCTGCGTTCATCGCCGAGAAGCCGAACCAGCAGCAGGCGCTCACCCTGAAGAAGACGCTGCGCTCCGTCGCCCTCCACGAGGCGAAGCGCCTGGAGGCCGAGGGGCGCGTTGGTGCCGATGAGTGGCGGCACGTCGCCGTCGTCATCCGCAAGGTGAGCATCGAGCGCTTCGAGGTGTGGGCCCGCCGGCGGGCCGCGGCACCACGGCCCACGCCCACGCCAGCTCCGCAGGTCTCGAGGAGCCGCTGATGCCGCCGCTGGCGCCGCCGGTGCTGTGCACGAAGGCGGGCTGCGGCGCGTACGCCGAGCCGAGCACGGCGCGCTGTGCGGTGCATCGTGTCGCCCCGGTCCGACCGTTCGCGCGGCGACGTACCCCCACTGCGCCGCTCGGTCGCGCGTGGCGCCGCACAGTGCAGTTGGTTCTCGAGCGCGACGCCGGCGTGTGTCATCTCTGCCATCGGCCCGGCGCCACCTCGGCTGACCACGTCGTTGCGCGCGCCCTCGGCGGCAGCGACAGCATGTCGAACCTGCGGGCGGTGCATCCCTCCTGCAACGCGCGGAAGGCGCAGTCCGAGGCGGCTGAGTCGAGGCGACGCCGGGAGGGAGGGGGGTCAGGATCCTCGCCCGCCGGGGCACGTCGGAGACCGCCGTCTTACCTGAATTAGATCGCGTGCAGGGTTTGACACCAAATGGGCGGGATGCTGAAAGGGGCGCCAAGTGCCGGGAATGTCTGGACCGCCGCCGAGCCCGCACGGCCGCCTGTCGGTCATCCGGGGGGCGAGGGTAGAGGTCGGGGCGGGTGCGCCAGGGACCATGCCGAAGCTCGTCGCCGGTGAGCCGGCGTTCCCATACTTCCTCGGCGAGCTCGACACGGCTCTCGTCGAGGCCCAACTCTCGCGGCTCACCGTGGACCACCTGAAGCAGCAGGCCAAGGCGCTCCGGATCACGGGGTACTCGCGGATGCGACGAGAAACGCTTGTCGGGGCGATCCGTGCCGTGCACGAGGGGCCGCGTAGACGTGCCTGGGCCTACCTCTTCATGACGCTCGAGCCGCTGAAGGTCATCACCCCGGCGGACGGAGCCACTCTGGCACTCGCCGTTGAGGCGCTCGTCGAGTACGTGCAGGACTCTCTCGTCCTCGCGCGGGAGGGGCGGTACCGGACGAACAACACCGAGCGCTCCGGCACGCTCACGAAGCGTCATCCCGCGATCGAGGCGACGCGGCATAGCTGGCACCGCCTCATGGCCGCGCTCGATCGGTTCGGCGCAAACCCGGCGTACCGAGCGAAGGTTGCGATCGCTGCAGATGCCGCGAAGACCGGTTCGAACCCGTGGGATGCGCTCGACGGACCCGCGGCGGGAGGGGGCGCGTGATGGTGACGGCCGCGCCGCCGAAGGTGTGGACGGAGGTGGCGACGGGCTACGCTCGTGACGTTGTTGAGGGGAGGCTCCCTGCGAGCATGCTCACGAGGCTGGCCTGTGAGCGCCACCTCGCCGACCTCGACCGCGCCGGCACGGCTGAGTTTCCGTACGTCTTCGACGAGCGCGCCGCGCGCCGGGCGTGCCTGTTCGCCGAGCTCATGCCGCACATCAAGGGGGAGTGGGCGCGCGCGAGAGAAGACGGCACTCAGTCAACGATCCGGCTGGAGCCGTGGCAGGTGTTCTTCCTCGCGTCGGTGTTCGGGTGGCTTCACGGCGAGAGCGGCTACCGGAGGTTCCGCACGGCGTACCTCGAGGTGCCGCGGAAGAACGCGAAGAGCACGCTGGGCGCGGTCATCGTCCTCTACATGCTCGCCCTCGACGGCGAGCCAGGCGCAGGGGTCTATTCAGCCGCCACCACGCGTGACCAGGCGCGCATCGTGTTCGATGACGCGCGCGAGATGGCGCGCCGCAGTCCGGACCTCCTGCAACGCTACGGGATCGTCGTCGAGCGTTACCAGATCCTGCAGCCCGGCACGGCCTCGATCGCCAAGCCCATCACGCGCGAGCAGAGCGCGAACGAGGGGCTCCACGTGCACCTCGGCCTGAACGACGAGCTGCACGCGCACAAGACCGCGGACGTCTATGAGGTGCTCGACCAGGGCCGCGGCGCTCGCCGCAACTCGCTCCTCCTCAGCATCACGACCGCCGGCGCCGACCTCGGCAGCATCTGCTTCGAGGTGCGGACGATGATCGTCGGCATCCTCCAGGGCATGCTCGGATCGCCGGAGCTCGACCGCGTCTTTGGGCTGATCTACACGATCGACGACGACGACGACCCCCACGACGCGACCACCTGGCGGAAGGCCAACCCCAACTTTGGCGTGTCCGTGTACGAGGACGAGTTCTCAAATGCTCACGCGCAGGCGGCGGCCGCGCCGGCGCGCTGGAGCGAGTTCCTGACCAAGCGCCTCAACGTGTGGGTTCGCTCTGGATCGCCCTGGTTCGACCTTGAGGCGTGGCGGACGCGTTGCACCGACTCGGTGCTGTCGCGCCGGGCTCGGAGGGTGCGGAGCATCGTCGCCGCGGGCCGCCAGCCGCGAGCGAGCGACATCCCGGGCTGGTTCGACGGAAGGCGCTGCTTCATCGGTATCGACCTCGCGACGCGGCGCGACCTCGCGGCGATGGTCGCGGTCTTCCCGGTAGACGGGCTCTACTACGCCTTCGGGCGGTACTACCTGCCGAGCGCCGCGATCGCCGACGCTCGCACGGCAGCCTACAGCGGCTGGGCGAAGACCGGCGCGATCACCGTCACCGAGGGGGAGACGACGGACTTCGAGTTCATCGAGCGCGACCTGCTCGAATGGCACCGGCGCTTCGAGGTCGGAGAGGTGCCGTACGACCCGCGTGAGGCGCGGCAGTTCGCGACCGGGATGCTCAACGAACACGGGGTGCCGATGGTCGAGTTCCGGCAGGGGTACTCGACGTTCAACGAGCCGATGAAGGAAGCAGACAGCCTGGTTGTCCGGGCGGCGATCCGCCACAACGGCGACCCCGTGCTCGCATGGGCGATGTCGAATGTGACCGGCAAGGTCGGTGCCTACGAAGACGTGATGCCAGCGAAGGACGCACCGCAGTCGAAGATCGACCCCGCGGTCGCCTTCCTCATGGCGCTGGCGCGGGCACTGATGTTCAGCCCGGAGCCGCAGTCCGAATCGGTCTACGAAGAGCGAGGGGTGAGACGCCTGTGAACACGGTGCGGCTGGTGGCGGCACTCTGCGCGATCGCGGGGGCGGCGTGCATCGCCGCGGTGGTGGCCGGGTCGCCGCCGGGCCTGGCGGCGCTCGCGATGCTGGGGACGGGGCTGATTGCGCTCGCGGCGACCGAGGTCGGATAGGCCGTGGTGGCGGAACCGGCGCCGCTCAATCGCCGCGAGGTCGATGCGGTGGTCCAGGAGGATGGCTGGACGGCCTGCACCTGCGGCTACCGGTTCGGCTTCCGGATCGCGGCCTCCGGCGACGACGCCCGCGTGAAGTGTCCGAATCCGCGCTGCGGGGCGTGGGCTCGACTTGCACCTCCACTGCGGGACCGTGTCAGCAGGGTCCTCTGACCACTAGCCCGTGACATCAAGGCGTTGTTGGACGAGAACATTTCGGACGCGGTGCCCACCGTCTAAATGGACGAATCGAACGCCCTTGTCGGCGGCTAGCGGGTGGGGGCGATCCATAGGCCGCATGTAGCCGAAGTGCGGGGCTGAAACGACAGCCCCGTAATCTCATACTCAAGATTCCCAGAGACATGCCGCCCGTCTGGCCCGAACTCACCCTTGCGGGTCGCAAATCGCAGGTCTACGTCAACTGCGCGTCCCTCGGGATCGATGACAACAGGCAACACGTTGCACTGGCCGGTGCTCGCTGCCTCGGGGTCAACGAACCCAGCGAATCCTCTAATCGCCGGGACCTCCGCGCCGAAGATCATGGTGATCAACTCACGGCGTTTGCAGATGAATAGTGATCGCCAAGATCGCCGACGGCCGTACACGTGGAGCATGCAGTACTCTACCTTGCTGCGTTTGTCTCCCGGACTGAGCGTAACCTTCGCCCGGACATCAATCCCCGCAAGCCATCCGCCAGACCGCGTTTCATTTGGGGGACTAACTGCTGCTGCGGAGATGTTGAAGTACCGCTCTCGATTCTCACGCAAGAGCCGTTCGGCGCGGAACGCTGCGTAGGTGCCTTCCATCACGAAGATCCCCGCTAGCAACGCACTGAGATTCCGAGGAACATCCTTATCGAGCAAAGCGGAGATGACGACGAGGACCACACCGAGAATAGTTCCCGACGCAGAGTCCGCCCGCATGAATGACTTACGGAGAAATTCAGGGGCGAACCTGAACCAGTCGCGCACTTGGCACCTCCCGCTGGCGGTCTTGGCCAACCGCCTGCGGGAGCGTACCGCAGCCGAGGGTCGCTTGTTCGCGCGAGTAACATCTCGTTGGGCGAGACACCGAATCGGGGAAAGCCAGGACGAGATGCCGAAACTGCTGGTCAACGTCACCGTGGGGGCCGTCTGCGGCGTCCTCTTCGCTCTGTTCACACCGGGCGGAATATCTGGGTCAGCTTCGGTGCCCGCTACGCCAGGTGGATGGACGGCGGGGGAGTTCCTGGGGACGGCGGGGGCGATTATCGGCGGCATCTGGTGGTTCGCCCGCCTCCCTCCGCGGTCTTGACGCGGGGCGTATTGACAAGGTGCCTACGCCCGATCACATAATCGGGCACAAACGGATAGCCGCCGCCACGCCGGGAGCAGGCCTCCCGCACGCGCAGCGCACAGGTCACCTCCGGGGTACCTCGTGTGGTTGCTGCGCCTTCTCTTCACAGACACCGATCCGCTTCGAGGCACGGTCCGGCCGTGGGCCTGATCGCGCGCGCGCTTCGCGCGAAGAACCTCGACATCAACACCTCCGAGGACCTCGCCGCGTTCCTGCGTCGCGGGGAGCCCACCTGGTCGGGCATGGAGGTGAGCGAGACGACGGCGATGAACGTCTCGGCGTTCGCCGCCGGCGTGCGCTATGTGTCCGAGGACGTCGGCAAGCTGCCGTGGCCCGTGTACATGCGCGTCTCGGACGATCAGCGCAAGCGCGCGACCGACTCGCCGTACTGGAGGCTGCTGCACGACGCGCCGAACACGTGGATGGACTCGCAGCAGTTCCGCGAGCTCGGGACCGCGATCACGCTGCTGCGCGGCGACTTCGTCGCGCTGAAGAACACCGTCGACGGCGGCCTCCGCGAGCTGCTGCCGGTGAAGCCGGGGCACGTCACGATCGAGCAGCTGGCGGACTTCGGCCTGATCTATCACGTGCAGATGGCGAGCGGGGCGGAGAAACACTTCGCCGCGCGCGATGTCTTCCATCTGCGCGGCTTCTCGCTGGACGGCGTGCACGGCATGAGCATCCTGGGGCAGGCGCGCCAGGCGCTCGGCCTGACGATGGCGCTCCAGCGTCACGGGGCCGCGGTGTTCAAGAACGCCGCGCGCCCGGGCGGCGCATACAAGCACCCGGGCGTGCTGTCGGACCGCGCATTCGGGCGCCTGAAGTCGGACCTGGACGAGCTCAAGGGCGAGGGCGCCGGCGGCGCGCTCATCCTCGAGGAAGGCATGGACTGGATCGCGCAGACCGGGCTCTCGAACGAGGACGCCCAGTACCTCGGATCGCAGCAGTTCCAGATCACCGAGTTCTGCCGGTTCATCCGCATCCCGCCACACAAGCTATTCGAGCTCACCCGGTCGACGAACAACAACATCGAGCACCAGGGCGACGCTCATGCTCCCGACGTTCGTGGCCGCACTGGCGTTCGTGGCGAACGCCGCGGAGCACGCCGACTACCGCTCGCCGTGGTTCATCGCCTCGGCAGTGGCAGTGCTCTTGGCGACGGTGATCGTCTGGTACGCGCGCTTCCGGCGGTCGAATCTCTGGCTGCCGGAACCCGACATCATGCACGCCGCGATGCTGCACTACGACCCGGCGCGCTTCAAAGCCGACCTCATTCACACGGCGGGCATGGATGCCCGGCGCAACTCCGCGACCATCCAGGCGATGTATCACTACTCGCTGGCTGCGAGCGTGACGTTCGCAGCGGGCGGCGCAGCCTTCGCGGTCTGGATGGCCCAGCAGCTCTAGCGGCGCTGTGGCGCCGGGCCGGTCTGCGGTCGCGGTCCCTCGTAACCCGCCTGTTCCGGTCTGCTAGGCGCGACCGTGGGAGCGGGTGGTGGAGGGGGTGCCGGCGGAGATACTGGACGCTCTCCCTCGAAGTCAGTCATCGGCATCGACCTTCGTGGGGGGAGACCGCGCGCCAGTCTAGCACCGGCCGAGCGTCCATGTCGGGCGCGCGCGTCTGCGCACGCATCACCGAGTGCATGGCGGTGGCCTCGTGAAGGGCTTCAGCCGCCGCACCGTCGAGCAGCACCCCGAGCTCATCGGCTCCCGCGTCGTGCAGGCGAGACACGGCGGACTCAGTCGCTTCGTGCACAGCCTGGCGCCGCTGCCGGACTTCGGCCTGCCGCGGTCCTTCTGCGGGCAGGTCATGAACCTCCTGCTGGAGGACGGTGAGCTGCCGGACCGGGCGCACTGCCAGCTCTGCCACCAGCGCGTCGTCTCGTGGCGCGCCGGGCAACCTGACGCGGCGAAGCAGGGAGCGGCCGCATGACCGCCGCCGACCTCTGCGCTGCCGCCCTGGACGCCATCAACCGCGCCCGCGCCGCGTTCGGCGCGCCGCCGCTGGAGGTGCTCCTGGACACCCGTCCGGAGGTCATGACCGCGAACGACGCCACCGTGCAGGCGCTCTGGCCGTGCGGCGTGCGCGGCAACTGGATCGGCGGCGTGGACGTCCTGCACGAGCACGCCGAGCAGCTGGCGGCCGCCTGGGGCGTCGACGCGGCGCTGGAGAAGTCACGCAATGACCGCGGCTGGGTGCTCCTGAAGCTCCCGCCGGCACTGGAAGGCTACCTGCGCGCCCAGGACGCGACCGCGCAGGAGAGGGAGCGGGCGATCTGATGGCGACCGAACAGCGGGACATCTCCGATTCTATTCTCGACCAGGCGCTCGGGCCTCGTCAGCAGGTCCTCGTCAAGATGGAGGCGGAGGACCTCCGCGCGCTGCTCGCGCGGTGCCTCTTGTTCGTGGCATCAGGCAAGGACGCCCCGCTCGCCCTCCAGCAGATCCGCGTCGAGTTCAGCGCGGGGTGGGCGATCGGAACCGCCGCCGACGGCTACACGCTGGCGGTCCAGAAGATCGCGTGCGAGTCGGACGCGAACGGCGTGCTCATGCTGCACGCCTACGACGCCGCTCGCATCCTCGGCGCCATCCCGCGCCCCCACGGCGAGGACTGGCTTGGCCCGGTCTCGATCGACTTCATCTCGGGGGGCACGCGGGAGCAGCCACGGCCCGTCAACATCACCTACCGCGACGGGAAGCGCATCACGTCCTACTCCTGCGAGGCCGCTCCGCACCCGTTCCCGGACGTCGAGTCGCTCCTGAGCAGCGTCATCGACACCATCCATACCCAGGAGCCGGAGCGGATCGCGCAGTTCGCGGTGCAGCCGGAGTTCATCGCCCGCGTCGCGAAGGCGACCGAGGTCGCGAAGGACCAGTCGCCGATGTTCGTGCGCTGGTACTCGCCGGCGCAGGGCAAGTCGCCGCAGGTCGCGCGCTTCTCGCTGGACAGCGAGCACGACGAGTTCATCGCGGTGCTCATGCCCGTCTACGTCGAGTGGGATGTACCCGACGGGATCACCTTCGTGCTCCGCCGCATCACCGACACCTCGGGCAAGGGGACGAACCTGCATCCGCAGGCGCCGGAGCTCCCGCTGTGAGCGCGCCGCGCCTGAGCCTGGTGGACCCCACGATCGCGGGGGAGCTCGCGACGCTCCGCGGCGAGATCGTCCTCGCACGCGCGGGCAGCGCGCAGCCGCAGTACGGGCACTTCGAGCACCTGGCGATCACCATGCTCCGGCTGTGCGCCGAGGAGATGCCGGAGTCCGGCATCGGCGTTCACGCGCGCCTCGTACTCGCGGCGTACGACGACGCCCTTGACCTCGCCGTCCACCAGGCGGACGCCGGCCGCCGCGCCGAGCGCGCTCAGCATGACCTGCACGAACTCACGCGCCGCCTGGAGGCGCGCCGTCGTGGCTACCCGGCGGGCGGTGTCGCATGACCGTCACTCGCAGGGACCGCATCCGCGCGCTGTGGGGGTCATATGCCGAGGAGGTGCTGTCCGAGCTGGCGCCTCCCGTGCAGGTGCAGCAGATGCGCGACACCTTCTACGCCGGCGCGTACTCGGCGATCAGTTACCTGCTCAACACCGAGGAGCAACTCACCACAGTCATCGAGGATGTGGGCGCCGAGATGGAGGAGTACGTCGCGCAGATGCTGGCGGACGAGGAACTGAAGAAGTCGATGCTCGGCGAACTGCACGTGATGGTCCGGGCGTGGGTCGACCGCGGGATGCTGCCGGAGGTTGTCGCAGTGCCCGGGGATATCACCGCGGCCCTCGCGCACGCCTTCCGTGAATCCGTCATCGCCGACCTCAACCGCCAACGGATCTGCCGCGTCTGCGGCGACCATACCCAGTACCTCCGCCCCGACGGCGTATGCGAAGCGTGCACGGAAGGCGGTGTCGCATGACGACGGGGGTGAACGACGCGCCGGCGGTCGTGGGGCTCCGCTCGAGTGGCTCCATGACCGCCGTCGCGCTGCCGGCGACAACGCGCGTGACGTGCCAGCGCCCCTTCTTCGCCGGCGAGAGCGGATACGCCGAGACGCTGATGATCGTGGAGGGCTGCGAGAAGCCCGCCGCCGGGCTCCTGGTGCATGAGTGCCTCGAGGTGCGCCGCCTGAAGGACGACGGGGGCGTGATCGCCATCGCAGACGCCGCACGCGAGCCGGTGACGCAGGTCGCCGCCGCCCTGCTGGATGCACGTCGCCTCCGCGCTCGAGCTCGACGGCCGCACCTACCGCGAGCTCTCCGCGGCGCAGACGAAGCAGATGCGCTTCGGCGGGCACATCACCGTCCTGCTCATCGCCGGGAGGACCGCATGATCGCGCTCATCGCCGTCGTCGTGATCGCCTCGGCGGAGCTGCTCCGCCAGTGGTGGACCCGCGCGCTCGCGCCGCGCGAGGAGGGGCGATCGTGAGCAGCACGAATCGTGGGGCGGTCCGCGAGAAGAACGACTTCTACGAGACACCGGCGGTGGCCGCGCGCCCGGCCATGCTGGAACTGGAGCAGATGCTGGCTGGCTGCGGCGAGGTGTCGTTCATCGACGCCGGCGCCGGAATGGGCGCGCTGACGCGCGAGGCGCGGGCCGTGTTCGGGTCGCGCGCGCACATCGCTGGCGTCGAGGCGTTCCCGCAGGACATGCCGCTGCATCGAGCGGTGAGCATGTTCGAGGCGCAGAAGCACGCCGAACTGCTCGCGGCCGGAAAGGATGACTACCAGGCGCGGCTCCTCGCCGCCGGCGCGGACCTCGTCTTCACAGAGGACTTCACCGGGTTCGGCTTCTCGAAGATCGCCGATGTCGTCATTGCCAACCCGCCGTTCTCGGCGGCGCTTGAGTTCCTCCGGCACACCATCGAGTACCTGGAGCCGTCCATCGCGGCCTTCCTGCTGCGGCTGAACGTGCTGGGCGGGCTGGACGAGCGCCAGGACTGGCTAGAGCAGTACCCGCCGCGCGCGATCCGCGTGCTCCGTGATCGCCCCGACTTCACGGGCAATGGCGGCGACTCCATCGAGTACGCCTGGTTCTTCTGGGGTCCAGGCATACCCGAGGGCACGCCACCGATCGGGTGGTACCGATGAGCGATGTGGTGTCCGCGCTGCAGTTGGACATCTTCGGGCCGATCGCTGGCATTCCAGACCCGCCCTGGCCGCCTGCGCTCGTCTGTGAGCCGTACGGTTCGGCGGGTAACTGGCGGATCAGATGCAGCCTGCCCGGGCACGACCCCGGCTTCGGACTGTGGGGCGGATCCGAGCAAGAGAACCGCATCCTCGAGAACTCGCACCGCTGGTGGCACGAGACGAACGGCGGCCGCCCAGCTCCCGAGTCTGAGACTCCGGGCGTATGCACCGCCTGGACTCCTGAGGGCGCATGCGGGTGGTCCGCCGCCAACCACCTCGCCCAGGAACCGGCACACCTGCAGCCAACGGAACGCCTCGCGCGGGTTGGTGCGTACCGCGGGATCGGCGCCGACAAGACATGGCACGTCTACAGCCCCGAGGTGATCCCGTGACCACCTACCGGTACCTCGTGCCGCTGCCGCCGCGGGACCTGAGCCCGAACCGGCGGAAGCACGGCGCACAGAAGGCGCCCGTGGTCGCCGCCTATCGCGCCGAGGTGGTCACGGCGATCGCGCGGCAGGAACAAGGCGCCGGCCGCCCTGCCGCGCCGCTCGACCGCGCCGTGGTCACGCTGACGGCCGGCTACAGCAGCCGCCGCCCGAAGCGTGAGTACGACGGGGCCTGGCCGAGCGGCTACATGCGCTGGGCGGACCGCTACCGCGCCGCTGACCCGGACAACCTGATCGCGGCCTGCAAGGCCCTGATCGACGCGCTGGGCTGCCGGAGCGCCGCACCCGGCGACGCCGCCCGCCTCATCGTCGAGGACCGCTACCCGCACCTCACCGTCCAGCTCGGCCAGCCGCCGATCGTCGGCGTCCCCGACTGGCGCGACGAGGGCATCTTCGTGGAGATCGCGGAGGTGGCCGCATGAAGGCGCTCGCCGTTGTCCCGGTCGCTCTCGTGCTGATCGGATCGCTGTGGCTGCGTGGTCCCGCGCCTGCGGGGGTAACGGTCGGGGATGGGGGAGCAGGCGCACCTCCTGGCTCGGGCGCATCGTTGGAACGGCGTGCGTCCGAGCTGACCACATCCCCGGCCGCCACGCTCTACATCCCGACGCCGCAGGCCGGGCTCTCGCGCGTCCTCGCGTCCGGTGCCACCGCACGGACCGTCTCCGTGGAGGTCATGCGCGCCTACCTGCACGCAGCGCCGGAGGCCCACGAGTACGACCTCCTGCGTGCCTGCTACTGCGAGTCGCGGTTCAACCCCGCCGCTCGCGGTGCGGCCGGCGAGGAGGGGGCCTGCCAGGTCATGCCGCGCTTCCACGGCCCCGTCCCCGCGGATCTCGAGGAGCAGTTCCGCCAGGCGGCCCGCATCGCGGCCGCGAACGGCATGGCGCCGTGGACCACCAGCGACGGTTGCGAGGAGTGGAACGGATGACGCAGACCTACCGGCCGCCGGACGCCCAGGGCTGGCACTTCGAGATGGAGAAGCTCGACGGCGTCTTCCGGATGTGGGGCGTGCGCGACTACAGCGCCTCGCCGAACGTCATGCTCTCCCGAGCGAACAGCCGGGCGGTCACGCGGGCCGAGCGCGCCGTCACGGTCGTCTTCGTGAAGGACGGCCGCACCGTGACGCTCACGATGGACGACTACGAGACCTCCTCGCTCAACCTGAAGGTGCTGCGCCTCTGCCTGGACGACATGCGCATGATCGAGCGCCGGGGCGTGTACGAGACCATGCAGTCGGCCTTCATGCAGCTCGCCGCCCCCGCGACCGCGCGCGACCCGTGGGAGGTGCTCGGGCTGCGCCCGGGCGCCACCGCCGACGAGATCGAGGCGATGTACCGCGTCAAGGCGAAGAGCGCGCACCCGGACGCCCCGGGAGGGTCCGAGGAGCAGATGAAGGAACTCAACGCCGCGCGCGATCGCGTGATGGCGGTGGTGGCATGAGGATCATCAGTTTCGCAGAGACGACGCCTGCGTTGCTGGCCGGTCGCAAGACGGTCACGCGACGCGAGTGGAAAGAGTCCTACGCCTACGCACTGAACCCGGGTGATCTGCTGCAGGCCTGGGACAAGAACCCGCGCACTGGCAAAGGGAAGCGCGTCGGCACGATCCGCCTCACCGCGGCTCCCCGTCTCGAGGCCGCGCGTGACGTTCCCGACGAGGATTGGGAGGGTGAGGGGTTCGCCTATCTCGCAGAGCACGGGTTGACCCTCTTCGGTGGAGCGACACCGCGCGAGGTGTTCGATGGATGGCGGCGCTCGACCAACTCGCTGTGGGTGGTGCGCTTTGAGCTCGTGGAACTGCTCACGGAACGGGACGAGGCCGCCCGATGAACACCCAGGGCGAGCTGATCGGGGAGGTGCCCGCGGTCACGGCTGCGGACATTGCCCGCGGCCGCCGGCGCAACGAGGTCCTGCTGCGCGCCATCCGCGCCGGGACCTCCGTGGAGGCCGTACGGCTCATCCTGAAGGCCCCGGAGATCCTGGACGCATCCACCGCCACGATCGAGCTCGCGCGGCGCCTCGACGAGCACATGGAGACCTGCGGAGGCGCCCGGTGACTCACCAGCCGCCCGCCGTCGTACGCTCTGCCGTGGACACCCTCGCGCGGACCGTCGGCCGTGTGGCGGCCGCGATCGCGCTGCGCGAGCAGGCGGAGCGGGAGCGGAAGGACCAGGCGGCATGAGAGCAGCGGGGTACGTGCGGGTGAGTTCGGAGATGCAGGTCGACGGCCTGTCGCTGGCGGCGCAGCGCCGCGCCATCGAAGAGGCATGTGCGCGCGAGGGGCACGACCTGGTCGAGATCTACGCCGACGAGGGCGTGAGCGCGCACACGGACGTGATCGCGAAGCGCCCCGCCTTCGCCCGCCTGCTGGCCGACGCCGAGCGTGGGCGGTTCGACGTGGTCATCGTTCACGAGCTGAGCCGTTGGGCCCGGCACGGCGGGGTCCAGCGGGACACGCTGACCCGGCTGGGGAAGGCGGATGTCGGCTTCGTCTCGCTGATGGAGCGCATGGACTTCACCTCGCCAGTCGGGAAGATGACGCTGGCGGTGATGGCCGCTTCGCACGAGCTCTCCTCGGACCTGCTGGGGCAGCACGTCACGAAGGCGTTGACCGAGCGCGCCCGCCGGGGAGAGACCATCGGGCTGGCGTCCTTCGGCTACCGCAACGAGGCCGGAGCGGCCGTCGTGGACGAGCACGCGGCCGAGGCCGTGCGTGGCGCCTTCGAGCGCCGTGCGCGCGGGGAGTCCTACCGGGCGATCGCGGAGTGGCTCAACGCCGAGGGCCACCGAACCCGCCGAGGGAACGCCTTCACCGGGTTCGCCGTGAAGGACATCATCGGCTGCCGCTTCTACCTCGGCGTCGTCTCGTACATGGGGCAGGAGCACCCGGGCCGCCACGAGGCGATCGTCACGGCGGAGCTGTGGCACGCCGCCGCCTCGCGCCGCGAGAAGCGCACCATCGTCGGCCCGCGGCGGGCGCACGGGGCGCTCGCCGGGCGCATCCACTGCACACACTGCCTGCGGCCGCTGTGGACGGACACACTGGGGAGCGGCCGGGCCGTCTACAAGGAGCGCCACGGCCGCCCGTGTCGAACGACGGGACGCAGCATCGCGGCCTCCGCGCTGGACGAGCAGATGGGCGAGGTCTTCGCCGCCATCCGCCTCGACGATCGCGCGCTCAGAGCCGCCCTCGAGGAGGCGCAGCGCGCACTCACGCCGGCAGGCGACCTGGAGCGCCTGCAGGACGCGAAGCGCCGCCTGGCGCGCGCCTACATGGTCCCTGGAGCGCTGAGCGACACCGAGTACGAGTTGCGCATGGCGGACATCGACGCCCGCCTGCGCGCCGCCACGGGCACCAGCGCCCCGCCAATCGAGGCAGCCTTCGGGCTGGTGCGAGACCTGGGTGCGCTGTGGACGCGCGCCGACGAACGTGAGCGCCGCGAGCTGCTGGGCGCGGCCGTCGAGGAGGTGTACGTGGACATCACGGCTCGCGCCGTCGCCGGGTTCCGCCCGGTCCCCGGCCTCGAGGCCCTGCTCCGGGCTGCGGCTGGGGCCGCACCCGGAAACTGTTCAGGTTCCTATGTGGAGTTGGTGGAGACGAGGGGATTCGAACCCCTGACCTCTGCGATGCGAACGCAGCGCTCTCCCAGCTGAGCTACGCCCCCAACAGAATGATCAGTATAGGAAGGCCCTCGTGCCTGCGGCAAACGGAGGACCGGCGCACGTCCGCTCGTGTCCGCTAGTCGAGGAGGCCCGGCACCGGCTCGATCACCATGCGCCTGCCGGGCAGGTCCACGGAGATCACCACATCGCCGATCGCGGGGATGAGCGCGTCGCGCTTCCCCGGACGCGCGACCACGTACACGTCGTTCGCGCCGGTGGCGAGGACCTCCGTGAGCCGCCCGATGGGCTCCCCGGCGGTCGTGACGACGTCGAGCCCCACCAGGTCGTCGACGTAGTACTCGTCCTCGGGGAGCGGGGGGAGGTCGGCCTCGTCGATCTCGATCAGCGTGTCGCGCAGGCGCTCGGCGGCCGTGCGATCGGGGTAGCCCTGGAAGCGGATGATCGGGTAGCCCTGGGGCGTGACGACTTCGAGGATCTGCGCCGGGCGGCCACGCACGAGGACCGTGGCGCCGGCCTTGAGGCGTTCGGGGTTGGTGCTCAGGGGGGTGACCTTCACGTGGCCCTTGAGGCCCCACGTGCCGTTGATGCGACCCACCGCGACGCGCCCGGGCGAGACCTCGAGTTCTCGCGCGCCCCTAGGCTGCTCACGCGACTCTGCGCGAGCGCCCTCACCGGGCGCCTGCTGTCGAGCCGCCTCGCGGGGCTCGGGGCGAGCGCCCTCACCGGGCGCGGGCTGCTCGGCGCCGGCGACGGGGTCTGGCATGGCGGCTATTCGATGCTGAGCGTGGCGCGCACGCCGGCGCGGACCGCGGCCACGTGGAGCAGGGAGCGCATCGCGTTCGCGCAGCGGCCGTCCCGGCCGATCACGCGCCCCTTGTCCTCCTCGGAGACGTAGAGGTGCAGCACGACGCGGTCGCCGTCGTGCTCCTCCTCGACCAGCACCTCGTCGGGCTTCTCGGCGAGGGCGCGGGCAACGTATTCGATGAGCTTCTTCACCGGTTACTCGGCAGCCGGGGCGTCACCAGCGGCAGCGGCGGCGGCAGCCTCTGCGGCGGCCTTCGCAGCAGCGGCCTCGGCCTCGGCGGCCGCCTTCGCGGCTTCCTCGGCGGCCTTCTTGGCAGCCTCGCGCGCCTCGGCGGCGGCCTTCGCCGCGGCCTCCGCAGCCTCGCGCTCGGCGCGACTGGGCTTGGACGCCTGCTTGCGGGGGGCGACGGCGATGAGGCCCTGCGTGTGCAGGATGCGGTGCACGGTGTCCGAGGGTTGCGCCCCGACGCCGATCCAGTAGCGGATGCGCTCCTCGTTCAGGGCGATGGTGGAGGGCTCGGTGCGGGGGTTGTAGTGCCCGACGATCTCCACGAAGTCACCATCGCGGCGCGCGTTCTGGTCCGCGACCACGAGGCGGTACGAGGGCTGGTGCTTCTGGCCGGTGCGGCGCAGACGGATTCGTAGCAAGGGGAACCTCCGGGGAGCCGCCGTGCGGCCGGGCTGGAACCGACGCCCTGCGGCGTCATCACTGAACGAGTTGGTCGCTGGATAGTGGGCGGACCGGGCCGTCGTGCCTGAGCCCGCCGTGCCGAGCCGCCCGCGCGGGCCGTCCGGCGTGGTCGACGTCTTGCCAGTCTACATCCCCAGCATGCGCATGAGTCCCCCGGCACCCTTGCCGGAGGTCATCGCCTGCATCAGTTTGCGGGCATCCTTGAACTGATTCAAGAGGCGGTTCACATCCGCCGGGGTGGTCCCGGACCCCCGGGCGATCCTGCGGCGGCGGGATCCGTTCAGGATTTCCGGGTTCCGCCGCTCCTGCAGGGTCATCGAACGGACGATCGCCTCGCTCTGGCGGAAGAATCGGTCGTCGATGGCGGCCTCGCCCATCTGCTTCTTCAGCCCCGAGGCGCCCGGCAGCATGTCCAGCAGGCCCCCCAGCGGCCCCATCTTCTTGACCTGCTCCATCTGCCCCAGGAAGTCCTCCAGGTCGAACTGGCCGCTCCGCATGCGTTTGGTGATGTCCTCGACGCTGCGCTCGCCCATGGACGCGCGCGCCTTCTCGACCAGGCTGACGACGTCGCCCATGCCGAGCACGCGGGAGGCGAAGCGGTCCGGGTGGAACTCCTCCAGGGCCTCCAGGCGCTCGCCGGTGGTGATGAGCTTGATCGGGAGCCCGGTCACCTCGCGCACAGAGAGCACGGCGCCGCCTCGGCTGTCGGAGTCCACCTTCGTCACGACGATGCCTGTGCCCTCGATCGCCTCGTCGAACTCCCGGGCCAGCGTCACCGCCTCCTGGCCGGTCATCGCGTCGACGACGATCAGGACCTCGGTCGGGTCGACCTCGTCGGCGAGGGCGGCGAGGGCGTCCGCGGTATCGTCGTCCAGCGCCACAGCGCCCACGGTGTCCACGATCACGGCCGTCGCGTTCTGGCGCTTCGCCTCCGCGAGCGCGCGCTTCGCCACCGCGACGGCCGGCGCCTCGCGCTCCTCCACATAACACGGGACGTCGATGGACTTCGCGAGCACCTGCAGCTGCTCGCTGGCGGCGACCCGCTCGAAGTCGGTGGAGACCAGGAGCGGGCGTTGCCCCTCGTTCTTGAGTCGCAGCGCCAGCCGCCCCGCGAGCGTGGTCTTGCCGGAGCCCTTCGTGCCGACGATCAGGATCTTCGTCATGCCGCTGTCGGGCTTGCGCAACGGGGCGTGGTCCGTCCCCAGCGTCGTCACCAGCTCCCGGTGGACGATCCCGATCACCTGCTGGCCCGGGGTGATCGAGTTCAGGACCTCCTGGCCCAGGGCCTTCTCGCGCACCCGCGCGATGAAGTCGCGCACGACCTTGAAGTTGACGTCCGCCTCGAGCAGCGCGATGCGCACCTCACGCAGCGCCTCGTCGAGCTCCTTCTCGCCGATGCGGCCGCTGGAGCCGAGGCGGCGGAAGGTGTTCTGGAGTCGTTCGGAGAGCGCGTCGAGCATGCATCGAGTGTACCGGGCGCCGCCGGGCGGCGGCGAGACTACGCGGGCAGGAGTCCGCGCTTCTGCATCTCGGCCGCGAGCTTCGGCGGGATGGGCCGGCACCCGCAGTGCTCGCGGTGCTCCAGGTGCCAGGCGGCGCGCTCCTCGAACTTCGCGTTGGAGGGCATGCGGTGGGCGGTGTGCCATGCGGCGTTGAGCGGCATGCGCGGAGTGTACGCCCGCCGGATGGCACGGCCTGGGCGTGGCGATGGCGCGGACGCAGGCTCGAGCCGCCGCGACGTCCGCGCCACCATGTTCCGAGCAGTGGTACCCCCGCCGCCCGGCTAATTACATAACGTACCATCGGCCGTCCGCAGATGCATCGGGGAAACGACTCATCTTTCGGGCCGTCCGGGCGTCCGCGGGCGGTGCACAAAGACGCCCCCGGGAGGGGGCGCCGGGCGAAGCGCGAGGTGGCCGCGAGGGCTACTCGAGGCCGCGCTCCGCGATCAGGGCGACCACGTCCGTCAGGCGGCAGGAGTAGCCCCACTCGTTGTCGTACCAGGCCACCGTCTTCGCCATGCCGCCGTCCAGCACCATCGTGGACTCGGCGTCGTGGATCGCGGAGCCGGGGTGGCCCTTGAAGTCCATGGAGACCAGCGGGTCCTTCTCGTAGTAGAGGTAGCCCTTCAGGGGGCCGCTGGCGGCCGCCATGAACGCCTCGTTGATCGCGCCCTCCGAGGGGGCGTCGCGCAGGGTGGTGACGAGGTCGAGCAGCGACACGGTCGGCGTGGGGACGCGGAACGCGAAGCCATCGAACTTCCCGGCCAGCGAGGGGATGATCCGCCCGACGGCGTCCGAGGCGCCGGAGGACGTGGGGACGATGTTGAGCGCGGCCGCGCGGGCACGGCGCAGGTCCTTGTGCGTCCCGTCTACCAGGTTCTGGTCGCCGGTGTAGGAGTGGATGGTGGACATCATCCCCCGCTCCACGCCGAAGGAGTCATGGAGCACCTTCACGGCCAGCACCACGCAGTTGGTGGTGCAGGACCCCGCCGAGATGATGCGGTGCGCCTTCGCGTCGTACTGCTCATCGTTGGCGCCCATGATCACGGTCCAGTCCTCGCCCTTCGCGGGCGCGGAGATGACGACCTTCCTCACGGAGTCGCGCAGGTGCTCTCCTGCCGTCTTCGCGTCACGGAACTCGCCGGTGCATTCCAGCACCACGTCCACGTCCGCGCTGCCCCACGGGATCGCGCTCGGGGTGCTCGCGTTGAAGACGGCCACCTCGTGGCCATCGACGGTGAAGGAGTCCGTGCCGTCCACGATCTCGGCGGGGAAGCGCCCGTAGTCGGAGTCGTAGCGCAGGAGGTGGGTGCGCAGCGCGACGGGGCCGCGATTGATCGCGACGATCTCGAAGTCGCCCCGGCGGTTCTCGAACCACGCGCGGAATGCCTGACGTCCGGTGCGGCCGAACCCGTTGATCCCGACTCGCAGCGTCATATGTGACTCCCCGGTGCTGTGCGACCCCGGTGCTGTGCCCCTGGTGGCGCTGACGTTCCCTCGCGAGCCCCCCGGCGCGGGCTCCTCGTGGCCCCGCTGGGGAGGCGGAGTGCGGTGCACATTCTACCGAACGAGGCGGTTAGCGGTGTGGCGGGTGCCGGCCTCGACTGTGCCGATTTCGCGACAGCCGCCGGCCGGGCCGCCCGCCGCTACAGCAGCACGCGTCGCGGCGCATCGCCCGGGCGTCGGCGGAACTGAACGAGCAGCAGCCGCGCGGGGGCGGTGCCACCGGCGTCCGGCGATTCCTCGAGGTGGCAGCGATCGCGGCTCGCGAGCAGCGCCTCCGCATCGCGCAGGTGCGCCGCCGCCTCGGCGCGCAGGGCATCCGGGGCGGGGAAGTGCGCGCCGAGGTCCAGCGATGTCCGCAGCTGCACGAGCCCGAGCCGCAGCGCCCAGCCCAGCAGTAGCTCCGCCCAGCCAAGGTGGAACGCGTGGTCGGCGAAGTTCAGCGGGTAGCGCTCGCGGGTCGCCTCGTTGGCGACGAACAGCGCCGTCGGGCCGAAGGCGGGGCCACCGAGGTCGTCGGTCGCTCGGGCGATCAGGCGCAGGTGCTCGTCGGCGGCGATGGCGGCCTCAGGCGGGCGCTCGCCGAGGGGGATCTCGACGGCGCGCGCGGGCTCGTTGCGCCCGTACGCCGCGTGCGTCCAGCGCCGCCAGGCCTCCGGCGCATCGTCGAGGCGCTGCGCGGCGATGAACTCGGCTGCCTGTCGCAGCAGCGGCAGCGCGCTCTGGTGCGCCCCGCGCCGCACGAGGCCGATGCTGTCCGAGGTGGCGCTGAAGGCGCGGCTCCATAGCCCCGCGTACCCCGCCATGACCATCGTGCGGGCGCTGGCGGTGTACCCGGTCGCGGCAAGGCGCGCCTGCAGGTCGAGGTTCGCGGCGGCCAGGCGCAGGTCCTCGGCGCAGGTGAACGCGGTCTGCCGCCACGCGTCCTCGGCGGTGTCGTCCAGGCCGTCGGGCTTGCCGGGGAGCGTCCACCCGACCGGCACGCGCATCCCGGAGACGCGCTGCGGCGACGGCTCTCCGGCGTCCCGCGGCCCGGTCATCTTCGGAACGCGTTCCTGCCGGCGTAGATCGCCGCGTCGCCCAGCTGCTCCTCGATGCGCAGCAGCTCGTTGTACTTCGCCGTGCGGTCCGTGCGCGCGGGGGCGCCGGTCTTGATCTGCCCCGCGCCCGTGGCGACGACGAGGTGCGCGATGGTCGTGTCCTCGGTCTCGCCCGAGCGGTGCGAGATGATCGTCGACCAGCCCGCCGCGTGCGCCATTCGGATCGCCTCGAACGTCTCGGTCAGCGTTCCGATCTGGTTGAGCTTGATCAGGATCGCGTTCGCCGCGCGCTCATCGATGCCGCGGCCGAGGCGTCCGATGTTGGTGACGAAGAGGTCGTCGCCCACGAGCTGCACTCGATCGCCCACGCGCTGCGTGAGCAGCTGCCAGCCTGCCCAGTCATCCTCGTCCATGCCGTCTTCGATGGAGAGCACCGGGTAGTCGCGTGCCCACTCCTCCCAGATCGACGCGAGCTCCTGCGACGAGACGGTGCGTCCTTCGCGTTTGAGGTGGTACACGCCGTCCGCGTAGAGCTCGGAGGTCGCGGGGTCGAGGGCGATCGCGATCTCGTCGCCGGGACGGCGCCCCGCCGCCTCGATCGCGCGCATCAGCAGGTCCATCGCCTCGCGGTTGGTGCCGAGCGTCGGCGCGAAGCCGCCCTCGTCGCCGGTGTTGGTGTTGAGGCCGCGCTCCCCGAGGGTCCTCTCCAGCGCCTGGTAGGTCTCCACCACCCAGCGCAGCCCCTCACGGAACGAAGGCGCCCCGACCGGGACGATCATGAACTCCTGGAAGTCCGTGGAGTTGGCGGCGTGTGCCCCGCCGTTCAGCACGTTGCACATCGGCACCGGGAGCACGCGTGCGTCGACGCCGCCCAGGTAGCGGTAGAGCGGCTGGTCCGTGGCGATCGCTGCGGCCTTCGCGACCGCCAGCGACACGCCGAGGATGGCGTTCGCGCCCAGCCGCCCCTTGTTGGGCGTGCCGTCCTCCTCCACCATCCGCTGGTCGATCGCCGCCTGGTCGAAGGCAGACATGCCGAGGATGGCGGGGCCGAGCGTGGTCTCGACGTTCTCGACAGCGCGCAGGACGCCCTTGCCGCCAAAGCGCGCGGCGTCGCCGTCGCGGAGCTCGACGGCCTCGTGAACACCGGTGCTGGCCCCGCTGGGGACGAGGGCGCGCCCGACGGTGCCATCGAAGAGCTCCACGTCGACCTCGACGGTCGGGTTGCCGCGCGAGTCAAGCAGTTCCCGCGCACGGACATCGATGATCTCCACCTGGGCCCCCCTTTGCCGCGGGACGGACTGCCGCTGCGCGGCGTCACGTGCACAGGATCGCAAGGCCGCGCGTGGCGCACAACCGGCGCGGGAACAAGCGGTCGTGGCGGGTGGTGGGTGGCGGGTAGCTGTGGCAGCGGTCCGGGTCGCCGAAGGGCTCAATCCCGATCGGGCGTGGTCTCCTTCGGCACGGGGCGAATCAGATCGCGCAGCGGCGCGAGGCCGGTGGGGACCACCTTCAGCGACGCACCGGATGCCGTGCGTGCGCGCGGGTGCACGTCGTCGTAGACCTCGCGCAGGTGCTCGTCGGCGAGCTGCGTGTATACCTGCGTGGTGCTGACGTTCGCGTGCCCCAGCAGCTCCTGCACGTCGCGCACGGAACGGCCGCCGCGCAGCAGGTGCGTGGCGAACGAGTGGCGCAGCGAGTGCGGCGTCACGTGCTCATCGATGTCGGCACTGCGGGCATACCCCTTCAGGATCAGCCAGAAGCCCTGACGGGTCAGCCGCTCGCCGCGACGGTTCACGAAGAGCGCGGTCTGGGTGCGGTTCTTGAGCAGCGCGGGACGCGAGTCGCCCAGGTACCGCCCCAGCGCGGCGCCGGCGCGGCCCGGATCGGGGATCGGGATGGTGCGCTCCTTCGATCCCTTGCCCAGGCAGCGCACCCACTGCGACGCGGCGTCCACGTGGATGCTGTCCATGTTGAGCGACACGAGCTCGGTGACCCGCATCCCGGTCTCGTACATCAGCGCCAGCATTGCGGCGTCGCGGATTGCCTCGGCGGAGTCGAACTTGGTGGGCTCGGTGAGTAGCGCGTCCACCTCGCTGGTGGTCATCGGCTTCGGCACGGGCTTGGGGGCGCGCGGTGAGTCGACCTGCGCCGTCGGGTTGGACGAGATGTCGCCATGATCGAGGAGGAACGCGCAGAACGACTTCACGGCGGCGACCTTGCGCGCGACCGTCGCGGTCTTGTCGTAACGCTGGTTGAGGTCCGCGATGTACGCGATCACCGTGCCGCGGTCGATTGCCTTCGGCGCGAGCGCCGCCTCGCCGGTGCGCTCCGCGACGAACCTCGCGAAGGCGCGCAGGTCGTTGCGATACGCATCCGTCGTGTTCTTCGAGGATCCGCGTTCTGCGGAGAGGTAGTGCAGGAAGTCTTCGACTCGGTCTGGCACCCGACGTTCCTCGCTCGGTCCGCCCTGACGGCTGCGCCGCACCGCACGATCGGGGTGATCCATCGCCCCGAGAGGCCTGTTGATGTCGGATGGAGCCTGTGTCCCCCGCCGGGCGTCATGTATACCGGGTGCGCGTGGTGCTGTCTACATAACCGCGTGACTTGCGCCAGAGAAGAATCAGTGCGAAGGCACTGTGCAGGGCCGGCGCTGACTCGGCGCGGACCCGATGCGAAGTCGCTGCAGATTCGACGCAGGCTCGATCAGACGTCGCGAATTGTCGCCGGACCCGGATCGCGGGGAATCACAGATTCACCGAATCACGGCGAATGAGAGATCAGCCGTTGCTGAAACCCTCGGCGCCGAGCAGGGGCACGAACCGGCATCCGCCGAGCGACCGCCGTGTCATCCCGTCCGGCGTGCGCGTCACGATGAGCAGGTCCTGGACATCCCGCGTGCCGACGGGGATCACCATGCGCCCGCCGACCGCGAGCTGTGCGAGGAGCGAGGGCGGCACGGAGGGCGCAGCCGCCGTGACGATGATCGCGTCGAAGGGCGCATGATCGGGCGCGCCGAGGACATCCGCGGCGGGGAGCACCGTAACGTTTGTGATGCCCAGCGCGCGCAGCACGCCCTCGGCCCGTGCTCGCAGCTCGGGGACGATCTCCACGGTCACCACCTCGCGCGCCAATCGCGCGAGGATGGCGCACTGGTAGCCGGAGCCGGTGCCGATCTCCAGTACCCGCTCCGATCCGTCGAGCTCGAGTGCGGCCGTCATCGTGGCGACGATGAACGGCTGCGAGATCGTCTGGCCGTAGCCGATGGAGAGCGGCTCGTCCTCGTAGGCGTACGGCTCGTCGCCGCTGAGCACGAAGCGCTCCCGGGGGACGGCCCGCATCGCGGCGAGCACCCGGTCGTCGGACACCTCGATCGCGATGCGCGCCAGCAGGCGCTCGCGGGCGCGAAGCGCGCGGTCGGCGGGATCGTCGTGGTTCACAGCGAGCGCTTGACGGTCTCCGCGAGGCGCTGGGTGAAACCCACCGTCGCGGCGATTTCGGCGATGTCCGCCTCGCGGATCGCCTTCACCGATCCGAACTTCCGCAGCAGCGCGCGCTTGCGCTTCGGCCCGACGCCGGGGATGGCGTCGAGGACCGATCGCGTCGCCGCCTTGCCGCGCAGGTTGCGGTGGTAGGTGATCGCGAAGCGGTGCGCCTCGTCGCGGATGCGCTGGACCAGGTAGAGCGCCTCGGAGGTCCGTGGGAGCATGATCGACTCGGACACGTCCGCGACGAAGATCTCCTCCTGCTGCTTTGCGAGCCCGCACACCGGCACGTCGCGCAGGTCCATCTCGCGCATCGCATCCAGCACAGCGCCGAGCTGGCCCTTGCCCCCATCGATGATCACGAGGTCCGGCACCTCGTCCCACGGTGAGAGGTCCTGCGGCTCCTCCGCATCCATCACGCCCGATCCGATCGTGGCATCAGCGGGAGCGATCTCGGTCTCCACCGCCAGGCCGCGGTCGCGGCAGCGGCGCTCCGCGATGCGCTTGAAGCGGCGCGTCAGGACCTCGTGCATGGAGGCGAAGTCGTTCTGCCCCTCGACCGTCTTGATGCGGAAGCGCCGGTACTGGCTGGTCGCGGGGTGCCCGTCGCGGAACACCACCATCGAGGCGACCGTGTTCGTCCCCTGGATCGTCGAGATGTCGTAGCACTCGATGCGGTTGGGCCGCGCCGGGAGGTCGAGCTCCTCCTGCAGCAGGGAGAGCGCGGCCTCCGTCTTGTCGCGGTCCGCCACCCAGCGGACGTGGTGCATGCGCAGCGACTCGCGCGCGTTGTCCTCGGCGCTCGCGACCAGGGCGCGGCGCTCCCCGCGCACCGGGACGGCGATCTCCACGGACCGCCCGCGCTGCTCCCGCAGCATCGTCTCCAGTTGCTCGCGATCGGTGGGCTCCTGCGAGAGCAGGAGCGCGCGCGGGACGTACGTGGCGGACTCGTAGAACTGGGGGAGGAAGGCGCCCAGCACCTCGGCGTCGCTGGCGTCCGCGGTGCCTTCGAGCATGAACGAGTCGGTGTCCGCGACCACGGTGCCGCGCACGAAGAAGACCTGCACGCAGGCCTCGTCGTCCTGCCTCGCCAGCGCGAAGACATCCGCGTCCAGGGGCGTGGTGGTCGCCATCTGCTGCCGCTCGGTGACCCGGCGGATCGCCTCCGCCTGGTCGCGGAGCCGCGCCGCCCGCTCGAAGTCCAGCGCGTCCGAGGCGCGCTCCATCTCGCGGAGGACGTGGCGGAGCACCTCGTCGGAGCGGCCCTCCAGGAACAGGATGGTCTCCTGGATGACCCCGGCGTACTCCTCCGGCGTGCAGTAGGCGGTGCAGGGGGCGATGCAGCGCTTGATGTAGTAATCCAGGCAGGGGCGCGGGTCGTTGCCGGTGATCTCCTTCGTGCAGGAGCGCCACGGGAAGAGCTTCTTGACCACGTCCAGCGTGCGCCGCACCGAGCCCGCCGAGGCGTACGGCCCGAAGTAGCGCGCGCCGTCGTTCTCCACACGGCGGGTGATGGTCACGCGCGGCCAGGGGTGCTGCACGTCCACCTTCAGGTACGGGTAGTGCTTGTCGTCCTTCAGCCGGACGTTGTAGATGGGCTGGTGGCGCTTCACCAGCGTGGCCTCGAGGTGGAGGGCCTCCGCCTCGTTCCTCGTCACCACGTGCTCGATCACCCGCACCTGGCCGGCCAGGGCGAGCACCTTCGGCTCCATGCTCCGCGAGGAGCCGAAGTACGAGCGCACCCGGTCGCGGAGGCGCGTGGCCTTGCCGACGTAGATCACGTCGCCGCGGGCGTCTCGCATGATGTAGACGCCCGGGCGCTCCGGGAGGGAGTGGACCTGGTGCAGGACGGACTCGTCGGTCACGCCTCTATCGTACGACGGGGCGCGGACCCGTCCGGAGCCGCCGCCGGGACCTGGCTACGAGGCGCGGCCGCCCGCCGCGGGACCGGTGCCGCCGATGCCGTGGATGGCCATCTCCACGGCCATCTCCTCGATCGGGCCGCCCTGCGCCGCGAGCGCGACCAGCAGCCGGGCGATGTCGTCCTGATCCACGGTGGGCGCGGAGAGCAGGCCGGTGGTCCGGAGCGCCTGCTTGATGGCGCGGTCGGCGACATCGACGGTGGTGACGCCGGAGAGCATGAGGGCGAGGTCGGCCACGGCCTGAGATGTGAACATCGGGGATCCTCCCGCAGACGGCGCGGGTGGGGTCCCGCGGAGCCGTCTCTTCGAGTGTGGCGAAGCCCCGGGCTGGCGCGACTCGGCAGAACCCCGATGTCGGGGCGGCGCGGCCCCCGGTGTCTCCGAGCGGGCAGGGCGCGGAACGAGGCCCGAAGAAGTGCGGGGGCGGTCCTTGGCCGCGAGAGCCGGGGCCGGAGGGGAGGGGGCAGTCGAGGTCCGTTTGTTCAGTCGAGGTCTGTGGTGCGCCCGGCAAGATTCGAACTTGCGGCCTCTGCCTCCGCAGGGCAGCGCTCTATCCCCTGAGCTACGAGCGCACGACCTCAAACAGCAAACCGACGGGTTGGTGGTGCCGAAGGCGAGATTTGAACTCGCACGAGCGTAAGCTCACTACGCCCTGAACGTAGCGCGTCTGCCGGTTCCGCCACTTCGGCCCGGTTCCCCGTCGCCGGCTCGCTTCGCTGGTGGGCGGTACTGGACTCGAACCAGTGACCTCTCGCGTGTGAAGCGAGCGCTCGTACCAACTGAGCTAACCGCCCGCGAGCGGACCGTCCTCACCCATGCTATCGCCCGGCGCGGCTTCCGCACAACCGGGGGCGGCTCCTTGCCGCTACCCGGGGTGGCTGCGATCGTTGATGGGAATAAACCGGCTCCATAGCCGAGAAAGGTGCGATCTCACCCATGCGGAAGTTCAAGAGCGCGGTCGCCATCGGGGCGGCGGCCCTGGCGATCGTCCTGGCGGGTTGTTCCGGAGGGGGCTCCTCGGCCCCGGCCGGCGACGGCTCCTCGTCTGCCGTCACCCTCCAGATGCAGGACATCAAGTACGACAAGACGGCGCTCACAGCCACCAAGGGCCAGACGCTGACGATCACGCTCAACAACACCGGCGCCCTGGACCACGACTTCACGATCGACAAGATCGAGGGTGCCGCGAAGTTCGACGGCAAGGACCCGAAGGCCGACAACGTGGCCATCAAGGCCCTGCTCAAGGCCAAGGCGAGCGGCAAGCTCGAGATCACACCGGCCGCCGCTGGGACCTACGACTTCTACTGCTCCGTTCCTGGTCACAAGGACGCGGGGATGAAGGGCAAGCTGACGGTCAACTAGCGGCTCGCCGCGGTCGCGATCGTTCGAACGGCCGGGCGGGCAACCGCTCGGCCGTTCTCGTGTGCGGGCTGCGCGAGGGAACGAGGGGGAAGCCGTGATGCGGGGGGACGTGCGGCGCTGCGAGTGGGCTGATGGTGACGACACACTGATGTGCACGTACCACGACGACGAATGGGGTGTGCCGGTGTACGACGGCCGCGTGCTCTTCGAGTTCCTCACGCTGGAGGGGGCGCAGGCGGGCCTGTCCTGGCGCACGATCCTGCACCGCCGCGAGGGCTACCGGGCCGCGTTCCACGGCTGGGACATCGAACGCATCGCGGCGATGGACGGGACAGACGTGGCGCGGCTGCTGCTCGACCCCGGCATCGTGCGGCACCACGGCAAGATCGAGGCAACGATCCAGAACGCTCGTGCGACAGTCGCGCTCGGCGGGGCAGAGGCGCTTTCGACGCTCGCGTGGCACGTGGTGGACGGCGAGCGGCGCCAGAACCGCTGGCGCCGCCTGGACGAGGTGCCGTCCCAGACGGCGGAGTCGCGCGCCCTGAGCCGCGCGTTGCGGCTGGCGGGCTTCCGCTTCGTGGGGCCGACCACGGCCTACGCCTTCATGCAGGCGTGCGGCCTGGTGAATGACCACCTGGCCGGCTGTTTCCGCGCGTAACTCCCGATCGGGACGCTCGGCCCTCAGGCACGAATGGATTACGATGCCCCGGCGCGCGTGCGCGAGGGCGCGGCGTGACGTGCTATGCGACGTCGGCTGTGCGATGGCTGTGCGATGAAGGATGGGGGCTCACCGGTGGCGGAGAAACTGAACAGCTTTGGTGCGCGGGACACACTGCAGGTCGGTGGCCAGAGCTACACGATCTACCGGCTGGATGCGGCCGCACGGGCACTGGGCGCCGATCTGGACCGCCTGCCCTTCACGCACCGCATCCTGCTGGAGAACCTGCTGCGCAATGAGGACGGCGTCAACGTCGACCGTGCGCAGGTGGAGTCGGTCGCGCACTGGAACCCCACCGAGGAGCCCGACAACGAGATCGCCTTCACGGTGGGGCGCGTCCTGCTGCAGGACCTCACCGGCGTCCCCGCCGTCGTCGACCTCGCGGCGATGCGCGACGCGATGGCGGCGCTGGGCGGCGACCCCGCGAAGATCAACCCCCTCCAGCCCGTGGACCTCGTCATCGACCACTCCGTGCAGGTGGACGTCTTCGGCATCGCGGACGCCTTCCGCATCAACACCGAGATCGAGTACGAGCGCAGCGCCGAGCGCTACCAGCTCCTGAAGTGGGCCCAGCGATCCTTCGACGGGTTCCGCGTGGTGCCCCCTGGCACCGGCATCTGTCACCAGGTGAACCTGGAGTACCTGGGCCAGACCGTCATGGTCGGCAAGACCGGGGAAGCCTACCCCGACACGGTGGTCGGCACCGACTCCCACACCACGATGATCAACGGCCTCGGCGTGCTCGGCTGGGGCGTCGGCGGCATCGAGGCCGAGGCGGCCATGCTCGGCCAGCCGATCGCCATGCTCCTTCCGCAGGTCATCGGCGTCCGCCTCGTCGGCAAACTCCCCGAGGGGGCCACGGGCACGGACCTGGTGCTGCGCGTCACGGAAATGCTGCGCGCGCGGAACGTGGTCGGGAAATTCGTCGAGTTCTTCGGCCCCGGCCTGACCGACCTTGCGCTGACCACGCGCGCGACCATTTCGAACATGTGCCCGGAGTACGGCGCGACCGTCGGCTTCTTCCCGCCCGACGACGAGACGCTGAACTACCTGCGCTTCACCGGTCGCGAGGAGCAGCACGTCGCGATGGTGGAGGCGTACTGCAAGCTGCAGCACCTGTTCCGCACCGACAGCACGCCGGACCCGACGTACACCGAGGTGGTCGAGCTGGACCTCGGCTCCATCGAGCCGAGCCTCGCCGGGCCGAAGCGCCCGCAGGACCGGATCGCCCTCTCCGGGATGAAGGCGGCCTCCGACAAGGAGATCGCGATGTGGGTGGGGCAGGGCGCCTCGAAGGACGCGCTCCTCGTCACCGACGAGGGGGCGAGCTACTCGCTGGGCAACGGCTCCGTGGTGATCGCCGCGATCACCTCGTGCACCAACACCTCCAACCCGGAGGTCATGGTCGGGGCCGGCCTGCTGGCCAAGAAGGCGGTGGAGGCGGGGCTCCGCACGAAGCCGTGGGTGAAGACCAGCCTGGCGCCCGGCTCGAAGGTAGTCACGGACTACCTTGACGAGGCGGGACTGACGTCGTACCTCGATGACCTCGGCTTCGAGCTCGTCGGCTACGGCTGCACCACGTGCATCGGCAACTCCGGGCCGCTGCCCGCGCCCGTGGAAGCCGCCGTGGATTCCGGCAACCTCGCCGTCGCGGCGGTAGTCTCCGGCAACCGGAACTTCGAGGCGCGCGTCCACAACAAGGTGCGCTCCAACTACCTCGCCTCTCCGCCGCTGGTGGTGGCGTACGCGCTGGCGGGGACCACGGATATCGACCTCACGAAGGACCCGCTGGGCACCGGCAAGAACGGCCAGCCCGTGTACCTGAAGGACATCTGGCCCTCGCAGGCCGAGGTCAGCCAGGCCGTGAGCGCCTCCGTGCACCGCACGATGTTCGTCAAGCAGTACAGCAACGTCTTCGATGGCGACGAGAAGTGGGCCGCCGTCGCCGCGCCCACGGGCGAGCTCTTCGGCTGGGACCCACAGTCCACGTACGTGCGGCGCCCCCCGTTCTTCGAGAACCTCCCGCGGAACCCGCAGCCGCGCGAGGACATCCACGATGCGCGCGTGCTGGCGGTCCTCGGTGACTCGGTGACCACGGACCACATCTCGCCCGCGGGCGGGATCGCGCGGAACTCCCCGGGTGCGCAGTACCTGGATCAGCACGAGGTGCTGCCCAAGGACTACAACCAGTACGGGGCGCGCCGCGGCAACTACGAAGTGATGATGCGCGGCACGTTCGCCAACGTGCGGCTGAAGAACGCCCTCGCCGGCAAGGAAGGCAACTGGACGCGGCACCTCCCCGACGGCGAGGAGTTGACGATCTGGGATGCCGCCGAGAAGTACATGCAGGACGGCGTTCCGCTGATCATCTTCTCCGGCCGCGAGTACGGCACCGGATCCTCGCGGGACTGGGCGGCGAAGGGGCCGCTGCTGCAGGGCGTGAAGGCCGTCATCGCGCAGTCCTTCGAGCGCATCCACCGCAGCAACCTGGTCGGCATGGGCATCCTGCCGGCGGAGTTCCTCCCCGGCGAGACGCTGGAGACGCACGGCCTGGACGGCACGGAGCGCTTCGACATCGAGGGCATTGCGGCGGGGCTCACCCCGAAGCAGTTGCTCACGGTGCACGCGGTCTCGGACGCGGGCAAGGAAACCACGTTCCAGGTCCGCTGCCGCATCGACACCGCCGTCGAGGTGGACTACTACCGCCACGGCGGCATCCTGCAGTACGTGCTGCGCCAGCTGATCGAGGCGTAGCCAGCGACTCGGGATCGCGCGATGGTGGGGTTCGGGCCGGCCCGCGAGGAATACGAGCGCGTGCGTTCGTGGATCCTCGCAGGCCGCTCGGACGACGAGATCGCCCTCGCGCTCATGATCTCGGTGAAGGTCATCCGCCTCGTGCGACGCGAAGTGGAGGCCGAGGTGCGGCCGGGGTAGGCTAGCTGCAGGGGACGACCCCAGTCAGGAGCCACTCAACATGTCACCGTTCGCGCGTCACTACCTGGAGATGGTCCTCGCGATGTTCGCGGGGATGTTCCTCCTCGGCCCGATCACCTTCATGGCGCTCGGCATGCACAACCAGATGCACGACAGCGCCGTCAGCACCGTGCCGCTCGTTCGCACCGTCCTCATGGTCGTGTACATGAACGTGGGTATGGGCGCGTGGATGCGTTACCGGGGGCATTCCTGGGAGCGCATCGGCGAGATGGCACTCGCAATGACGCTCCCGTTCATCGTCCTGCTCCCCGCGATGCGCGCCGGCGTCGTGACGGAGTCGTTCCTGAACGTCGTCGGGCACCTCGCGATGCTCGCGACGATGTACCTCGGCATGCTGCTCCGCCGCGACGAGTACTCAGGCCACGCGCACCACGCTGCCGCTACAGCTACGGTCGACGCCCCCGCCGGGCACGCCGAGCACGGCGAGGACACGCCGCACCGCCCCTGAGCCGCGCGCCGGGGTCCTCGATTGGGGACGCTCGCACCGCGCCGGGCACTCCTACTCCAGTTGGCGTACAATTCGCACGCTCCTGCGAGGGACGCTATGCGGTATGCGGTGGTCGATGTCGAGACGACGGGACTCGGGCGGGCCGATCGGGTCGTTGAGGCAGCGGTGATTGTCCTTGACGAGGATCTCCGAACGGTCGAAGAGTTCGACACGCTCATCGACCCTGGTCGCGACGTTGGTCCGACTGGAATCCACGGCATTACGGCCGGCATGGTCAGCTCGGCACCCACGTTTATGGAGGTTGGTGGGGCGATCGCTGCGCATCTGGATGGCTGCGCGCTGGTTGCTCACAACCTCCCATTCGACCTCCGGATGCTCGCACAGGAATTCGCTCGCGCCGGATCACAACTCGATGAGGGCTTCGGTTTCGACACCCTGAGGTACATGGGTTGCTCGCTGGACCGCGCGTGCGCGTCGATGGGGATCCCGCTGGCCAACCACCATCGCGCGCTCGCCGATGCCCAGGCAACGGCCGACCTGTTCCGCCTCCTCCACGACGAGGGCGTTCCCTTCAGTCCCGCAACGATCGTCAATCCCCCGTCCGCCGAAGCGCGCACGCTGCGACGCGAAGCGGTCCAGGTCAGTGTTCCCGCGATGGCGCGCGTTCGCCCGCCGCTGCGGCTCCCGACCGGCGATGGGCGGATGCTGGCCTATCTCCATGCGCTCAACTGGGTGCTCGATGACGCAGTCATCGATCGGGCGGAGCGCGAGGAGCTGGACGCGCTGGCCCGTGAGCTGGGCCTTGACCCGGTCCACACGACGCAGATGCACTCCCACTACATGCGGCTGTTGGTGCAGGCGGCGACGAGGGACGGGATGGTCACCCGTGGTGAGCGCGATTTGCTCGACCGCGTAGCTGCGGCATTGGGCGTTCATGAGGACTTCCTGCCCTCCCTGACGGCGGTCCGAGCGGTCCCGCCCGTGACCGACGGGATGCGCGTGTGCTTCACCGGCGACGCTGCACCATGGACACGGGAAGCGCTTGAGATCGCCGCGGCCCAGGCCGGGTTTCAGCCCGTCGCTGGTGTCACAAAGAAGGCCTGTGACCTGGTGGTCGCGGTCGACGTCGCTTCACAGTCCGGGAAGGCGGCGAAGGCGAGGCAGTGGGGCATCCCAATCATCTCCGTGACCGAATTCAGGGCACGAGTCGGCCTCAACTGACTCCTCGCGTGGCTCCGCATGCGTGGCCGCCCGCCTCGAAGCGCGCGTGACGCCCTGCCGCTGGCGCGCCGCCGCCGCGGATCGCGCGTCGAGGCGCCTCCGGGGCCGCTAGTGCGTCACGAGGGCCACTGCGGGCTCCGGCGTGGGGGGCGGTGCGCCTTCCGGGCGCCTCGGCAGGGGCGGGCGGGTGGCGAAGACGAAGAACAGTGACCCGAGGACGGCGAGCAGCGCGATCACGGTGAATCCCACCGTGTAGGACCCCGTGCGGTCGTACAGCCAGCCCGCGAGGATCGGCCCGGTGATCGTTCCGAACATCGTGATCATCGACGAGAAGCCCATGATCTTCCCGAACGAACCGCGGCCGAAGTAGTCCGCGCGGAGCGCCTGCATCAGCGGACCTCGGCCGCCCCACGCGCCGCCGTGCAGCACCGCGAACGCGATCACAGCCGGGACCGTTCCCACGTGCGCGACCAGCAGCAGGCCGGCGGCATGCATCCCCATGCACGTCACCACGATGATGCGCTTGTTGATGATGTCGCCCAGGAAGCCGCCGGCCAGCTGCCCCGCGATCTGGCTGACCGTCATGATCAGGATGAACATCGCAGCGTGCTCGTCCGAGTACCCGAGCGAATCCGTGAGGTGCAGGAACAGGTGCACCATCACCGCCCCGACCACCAGCAGCGCTGAGCCGTGCCCCAGCGAGATCAGCCAGAACGCCCGGGTGGTCAGCGCCTCCCGCGCGGTGAAGTCGACCGGCGTGCTGCTGGAGACGCGCGCGTGCGCGGCGTCCTGCTCGCGCAGGCGTGCTTCCTCCTCCTCGGTCAGCCCGTCCAGGCGCAGGCCCATGTCCTCCGGGCGGCCGCGGATGAGCGCCGTGATAGGCAGTCCGACCACGAGCACGATGATCCCCGAGGCGAAGGACACCTCGCGCCAGCCGATCTGCGTGATCGCGAGGATCACGAACGACGCGATTACGCCGCTGAGCGCGAAGCCGATCTGTGCGATGCCCAGCGCCCGCGCGCGCTGCCGGTCGAACCAGTTCACCACCGCCACCGTGATCGGCATGAACCCGGCCAGGCCCCCGCCCAGCGCCATGAGGCCGAAGGCGAGGTAGAACGTGGTGATTGAGTGCAACTGGCTGAACGCGATGAAGCCGACCGCCAACAGGCAGAGGCCGCCTCGGATCACCCACTGCGGCCCGAAGCGGTCGATCATCCATCCCTGCAGCGGCCCGAGGATGCCGTTCTCCAGCCGCGAGAGCGAGAAGCCGACGCCGATCGTGCTGCGGTTCCAGCCGAACTCGCGCGTGAGCGCGGCGGCGTACCCGCCGAACACCTGCTGCATCAGGGCGCCCACCGTGAACTCGATGCCGGCGCCGGCCGCCACGATCACCCAGCCGTAGAACGGCTTGCGGCGCGGGGACAGGGGTAGCTTCATCGCGCCGCGAACTCCCGGCACCGGATCGCCCGCTCGAGGTCGTCGATCGCCTCGCGAAGCGAGCGCTGGAGCACCGGGAGTGTATCGCCGAGCGTCGCTAGGAGCGCGCGCGCACGGTCCAGGGTCGGGCGCTCCACCAGGTAGCCCGGCCACAGGCCGCCGAAGTAGGCGGTGGCGTACTCGTTCTCCTCGCGCTCGAAGAGGCCGGGGAGGGCCTCGAAGTATCGCTCCACGTACGGCGCCAGCAGATCGCGCTGCACCCACCAGTGGAAGCCACCCATGGCGGCGCTGGTCTGGTGCAGCGAGCCGTAGCCGCCGATGCCGGTCTGGAAGCGCGCCCACGCCTCGGCCTTCGTCGCGGCGTCGGGCTTCGAGGTGGCGCAGCGCAGGGCGGCGCGCTGGCCGCGGTCGGACGGGTCGCGCGCCTGCTCTGCGCCCACGCGCGCCTGTGCGCCCGGCAGTCCGTAGGCGACGTAGCGCTGCGCGATGCTCCATCGCATGTCCTGGTCGATGGTGAGTCCGGGCACCTCGATGCCGCCGTCGGCGAGCTGGCCGGTGGTGAGGATGTCATCCGGCGTGATCGCGTTGCCGATGACGGTGCGCGCCCACGTGATCTGCATGTCGCCGTCCGTGGCGGATCGCAGGGCCTCCAGCGCGAGCGCGAAGAAGCGGTGCGCGGCGGCCGCCTTCTCACGCTCCGGCACGAAGCGCGCGATCGCCGCCGACATCGTGCCGAGGATCGTCTCCACCAGCTCGTGATCCTGCTCGGTGGTCACCTTCGCGCCCGCGAGATCCAGGTACTCCGTGGACTTGAGCTGCTGGTCGCGCACCATGTTCCACAGCGCCTGCCAGATCAGCTGGCGCAGGAGCGGATCGTCGATGCGATCCAGGTGCTCGCGAACGAAGTCCAGCGACCGCTCGTCCAGCGCGACCTTCGCGAAGTCGTGATCGTGGTGGTTCGGGAAGACGAGCGCGGGCAGCGCCGCGCCCCGTGCCGCATCGATCGTGGCGGTCGCTCCCTCGATGCGCGCGGGAACCTCGCGGATCGTGATCGCGCCGGCCTCTTCGCGCACCAGCGCGATGTCCATGACGTGTGGGCGGAGGGTGGGATACGCGGGCGGGGCCGTCTGCGTCAGCGTGAGCGCCGCGACGCGATCGCCGTCCGCGTCCACCTGCGCGGCGATCGTGTTGAGCGAGGGCGTCTCCAGCCATGCCTGCGCCCAGCCGTGCAGATCCCGGCCCACGCCCTCGCCCAGGGCGTCCAGCCACTGCGAGAGCGTGGTGTTTCCGAAGGCGTGCCTTGCGAAGTAGCCGCGCATCCCGGCGCGGAAGCCATCCATGCCCATGGCGGCGACGAGTTGCTTGATGACCGCGGCGCCCTTGCCGTACGTGATGCCATCGAAGTTCAGGAACGTGGCGTCCGTGTCGGCGACCTCCCCGGCAATCGGGTGCGTGGTGATCAGCTGGTCCTGGCGGTAGGCCCAGTTCTTCATCCCGGCGTTGAACGCCTGCCACGAGGTGCGGAAGCGCGTCGCCTGGTCCAGCGCGAGGTAGGCCATGTACGTGGCGAAGGACTCGTTCAGCCAGAGGTCGTTCCACCAGCGCATGGTCACCAGGTCGCCGAACCACATGTGCGCCATCTCGTGCAGGATCACCTCAGCGCGGCCGAGGCGCTGCGTGTCCGTGGGCGGGTCGCGGAAGACCATGCGCTCCGAGTGGGTGACGGCGCCGACGTTCTCCATGGCCCCCGCGTTGAACTCCGGGACGAAGACCTGGTCGTACTTGCCGAAGGCGTACGGGTAGTCGAAGAACCCGGCGTAGAACGTCAGCCCCTGCTTCGTGACCTCGAAGAGCTCGGCCTCGTCCACGTGCGGGGCGAGCGACTTCCGCGCGAAGAAGCCGAGGGCGATCCCCTCGTGGTCGCCGCGGAAGGCGACGAACGGCCCGGCGATGAGGGCGAAGAGGTACGTGGAGAAGCGCTGCGTCCGCTCGAACGTCGTCGTCGCGCGCTCGCCGCCGTCCGTGGCCGCCGCGCGAGACTCGACACGCGCGTTGGCGATCAGCTCCCACGCGGCGGGCGCGGTGACCGTCAGGCGATAGCTCGCCTTGATGTCCGGCTGGTCGAAGCACGGGAAGAGCTTGTGCGCCGAGTAGGGCTCGAAGTTGGTGTAGAGGTACTCCTCGCCGTCCTCGGGGTCCTTGAACTGGTGGAAGCCGTCGCCCGTGTGGTCGTATTCGTTCTCGTAGACCACGTGGACGGTGGTGTCCGGGGCGAGCAGGGCGCCGTCCAGTGTGAGGCGTGTCCCCGTCCAGTCCGGCGCGGGCACGGTCGTGCCATTCACCTCCAGACGGTCGATGCGGTGGCCGGTGAAGTCCAGGAAGAGCGGGCCGGCGCCCGCGTGCCGGAAGGTGGCCGTCAGGGCGCCGCGGTAGGTCGCGGCGCCCCGCACGAGGTCCAGGCGCAGGTCGTACGCGACATCCGCCACGCGGAGGGCCCGCGCCTCGGCCTCGGTCTGGGTCAGGACGTCCTTCGGGGGCGTGGCTGGGGCGTTCATCGTGCTCTCCCTCGGCTGGCTCGCGTCCGGCGCTCGGCGATCCCGGGTGTCCGGGCGCGGCGAGCACGGATCGTAGCGGACGGATCGCCGCCGGTCAGATCTTCAGCGCCGCGGTGCGCCGGCGGGCCCGCCTCGGCTCGATCACAAAGCGCATCACGGAGACGGCGGCGAGGGCGGCCGCGATGCCGAACCAGGTGATCGCGTACTCCGTGTGCGGGGTGTCGCTGCTGTACGGCAGGAAGCCCTGCGCGGGATAGCTGTCGGGCATCGGGTCGCGCTCGGAGAGCAGTGGTCCCTCGATGACGTACCACGGGAGCAGCCGGTACGGCAGCCCCGCCGCCATGGAATCCGGGGAGAGGCCGGTCCACGTCCCGGCGGGCGTGCGATTGGAACGGAGGCCCTCGATGTACCGTGCGACGCCGCGGGCGCCGGCATTGCCTCCCTCTCGGAGGCGTGCGAGCACGGCGGCGCGCTGGCCCACGGGGTACCACCCGCGGTCGACCAGCACGGCCTCGCCCGGCGCGATCACCAGCGGCTGGATCACGTTCTCGCCCTTCAGGCCGTACCGCGCGCGGTTGGCGAGGATCATCACGCGATCGCCGTCCCACGTGCCCTCGATCGCCACCAGGCGGTAGTCGAGGGCGGCGGGGTCGGGGACAGCCCGGGTGCGGGCCTCGGCGGTACTCAGCGGCTCGCCGGCGAGCTGCGCGTTCCGGGTCGCGACGAGGTTCGCGCGCTCCTCGCCCCGCCGCACCTGCCAGACGCCGAGGGCGAGCAGGATGGCGATCGCCAGGGCGATCAGGCCTAGCAGCACCGGTGTCGGCAGACGGAACCGCATGTGTCGCTCCGGGGGCGCCTCTCCAGTCTCGGGCCGGGTGGGGGTGCTCGCAAACCGCGGGCGGCGCATCATCAAGCGGGCGGCCTCAACGCCGCAGGGCGCCCCGAGCGCGCGCGTGAGGCGTGTGAAATACTCCTGAAACGTGGCTAGCATAAGGTCCCTGCATTACGGGGGCCGCCAGTGGCTTCAAGCAGGGATCAACGGAAGGCGGGATATGCCATACAAGGCTGAGTACATCTGGATCGACGGTGCCGTCCCGACGCAGAAGCTGCGCTCGAAGACCAAGATCATCGAGGACGGGCAGACCCCGCCGATCTGGGGCTTCGACGGCTCGAGCACGAACCAGGCGGAGGGCAGCGCGTCCGACTGCGTCCTGAACCCCGTCTTCACGTGCCCCGACCCGATCCGCGGCGGAGCCAACCTGCTGGTCCTCTGCGAGGTGCTGCTGACGAACATGAAGCCGCACCCGTCCAACAAGCGCGCCGCGCTGGTGGCGACGGCGAAGAAGTACGCGAAGCACGAGCCGTGGTTCGGCATCGAGCAGGAGTACACGTTCTTCGACGGGCTGAAGCCGCTGGGCTGGCCGGACAACGGCTTCCCGGCCCCGCAGTTCGGTTACTACTGCGGCGTGGGCTCGGACGAGATCTTCGGTCGCGAGATCGTCGAGGCGCACTCGGACGCCTGCATCGCGGCCGGTCTGAAGATCGCGGGCACCAACGCGGAGGTCATGCCCGGGCAGTGGGAGTTCCAGATCGGACCGATCGGTCCGGTGGAGTGCTCCGACCAGCTCTGGATGGCCCGCTGGCTGCTCTACCGGATCGCCGAGGACTTCGATGTCAGCGCGACGCTGAACCCGAAGCCCGTCTCCGGCGACTGGAACGGCGCCGGCTGCCACACGAACTTCTCCACCAAGGAGATGCGCGAGTCGTACGACTACGTCGAGCGCGCCGCCAAGGCGCTCGGTCCGAAGCACGACCTGCACATCAAGAACTACGGTGATGGCATCGAGCGCCGCCTGACCGGTGCGCACGAGACCGCCCCGTACACGAAGTTCTCGTACGGCGTGTCACACCGGGGCGCCTCGGTGCGGATCCCGTGGCAGGTGGCCGTCGACAAGAAGGGCTACATCGAGGACCGGCGCCCGAACGCGAACATGGACCCGTACACCGTGACCCGCCTGGTCACGGACACGATCTGCTCCACGTTCAGCAAGTAGGTCCCGGTCCCGGGTTCCGGTCCGGCGGCGCCTCGGCGCGGTGACTCATAGCAGGGCGGCCCGAAAGGGCCGCCCTGCCGCGTTCGATGGCTGCCGGTGCACCGGTCGCAGCAGCCTAGGACTGGCGGCGGCGCGCCGTGAAGTCGAGTTCCCCGGGGGGGTCGTGGCCCTCGGTGCCGATCAGGATCAGGGGGACGTGCATCTCCGCCGCGCTCAGGCCGGAGTGGTGCGAGCGCTGGGCGAGGTAGCGCTCGTGGCCGGGCGCACCGGCGTAGCGCAGCACCTCGCGTCCCAGCGCGATCGTCACGAAGTCGCCGACCCGCGCGCGCATGGTGTCGGACAGGAGATCTGGACCGAACAGCCCGACCCGCTCGACGTCCGTCGCTGACAGCAGCAGGAACCACTCCCCGAAGCGCGCCTTGAACGCGCGCGCAAACTCGCGGTGACGCCCCGGGCGCACGTGCCAGTAGAGCGTGCGCATGTCGCCCGAGGGCGGGCACGTGAGGAACTCAAGGAGCGCGTCGTCCGCGGCGACCTCGAGATGCCCGGCTCCACCCACGTCGAGGTGCCCGTGATCCGCGGTGATCACGATGCGCGCGACGATCTCGTGCTCGCGGAGCGCGCAGACCAGTTGGCCGATGGCCGCGTCCAGATCCTCCACGCTCCCCATCACCCGATCGTCGTGCGTGCCGTGCTCGTGGGCGAGCGAGTCCGGGTACGGTGTGTACCAGTACGTGAACGTCGGCCCCGCGGCCTGCGCGATGCGCTCCGCGATCTTCCTCGACGCGTCGGCTGGGCGCGTATATCCGATGCAGGGCTTGCCGCCGGCCATGTAGCGCGTGAACGGCGTGTCCACCACGTTCGCCGGCATCAGCAGCGCCACGTCGCGCTGCATGCGTGGTAGCAGCGGCTCGCGCGGAAAGAGCTCGCGGACGTTGACGCCAAGGTCATCGAGCGAAACGTCGTCCGTCGAGCGGCTGTTGTGGAAGACGGTCACGGGCGCGCAGAGCGAGGGGAGGTGCGTCCACCACCCAGTGATCCCGTGGCACGCCGGGTAGTCGCCGGTGGCGATCGTCGTCAGCGCGACCGGCGTGGTCGGCGGGAACGTGGCCTGGATGGTGCGGCGCGTGTGCCGCCGCAGCCACGACCCGCGCGGCAGCTGGTCGATGAACTGGATCCCGAGCCCGTCCGCGAGCACGAAGACCAGGTGCTCGGCGCGCTTGAGGTGATCCGCGATCGCGCGGCTGGAGTTGTTCATCGGGATGTCGTGCACCCCGCACGCCTTCGCCGACGCCCGCACCACGTCGATGAGCGAGGTGCTTCCGGAGAACGGGCGCACGAGTTCGCCGGCATCGAAGCCATCGATCAGGCGCTGCAGGTCGGGCATCCGGACCTCGTTCAGGTGTGCGAGAGCACTGTACCCCGGCGCGTCCCTGCCCGGCAGGGCCGAAGGGCCCGCGACGCGGCCGCCCCCCGGCCCGCTCGGCCCGCCCGCCTGGGCGCCGGGCGGCTACGGGTAGCGGTACTCGCGCAGTGCTCTCACCGCCCACCAGACGACGAGCGTGCAGCCGAGGGCGAGCAGGCCGCCGAGCTGCATCGTCTTCGCCGCCCCGATCCCGGCCGCCACGAAGCCCACCCAGAGCGTGCCGATGTTGTTCGCCGTGGTCGCGACCAGCGTCCCCAGGCTCAGTGTCCGGCCCAGCATCTGGTCCGCCGTGGTGAGCTGCATCATCGCCTGCCGCGTGGTCATGCTCACGGCGTCGAAGGCGCCCATGCCCACGATCACCAGGGCGCCCAGCCACAGCGAGGACACCGTGCCGAACAGGAAGACCGAGATGCTGAACGCCAGCGTGATGTAGACGACCATCATCCCCTTCGCGCGATACCTCGTCGCGAAGAAGACGCCGAGCGTGCCCAGCACGGCGCCAGCGGCATTGGCGGAGGTGAGCAGGCTCGTGGCCCCCGCTCCGCCGTGGAAGAGACCGCTCGCCAGCGCCGGGATCAGCTGGCGGTAGAACGTGAAGACCGTCATCCCGATGTCGAGGAGGAAGAGCCCGGGAAGGATGCCGTGCCCGCGGACGAACTGGAATCCCTCCCACACGCGCCTGGGCACGCTGCCGGTGGTGGAGACGCCCCGGGCGCGGCCCTCGGCGCGGATCATCAGCGGCATGACGGCGGCGGGAATCGCCGTCAGCGCGGTCACGACGAAGGCGGGCGTCAGCCCCCAACGCACGGCGACGAGGCCGAACAGCAGCGGGGCGATGATCGAGCCGATCTGCTGCGTCAGCTGGTTCGAGGTGATGGCGTGCATCAGGTGGGTGCGCGGGACCACAGTCGCGGTCAGCGCCGCGCGCGCGGGCTGGCCGATGACGCCCGTGGCGCTCATCACCGCGGTCGCGGCGTAGATGTGCCACGGGACCAGTGCGCCCATCACCTGCAGCACCGCCAGCACGCCCAGGACGGTGGCCGTGAGGCCCTGCGTCAGCGCCATCAGCCGCTTGCGGTCCATCTCGTCCGCCAGCGTCCCGCCCCAGAGCAGCCCCGGGATCTGCACGACCAGCTGCACGCCGCCGAGCAGGCCAAGCTGCGCCGGCGAGCCGGTCGCCTGGAACAGCCAGACGCCGGTGATCAGCACGACCAGCTGGTTGGTGAACGTCGCGGCGACGGAGCCGAACCAGAAGAGGCGGTAGTCGGCGAAGCGGAACGGGGCCCATGCGGGGATGCGGTGCGCCTGTAGGTCGGCCTCGGTGCCCTCGTCCGTGGACGGGGCGTTAGCCGGCGAGTTGGCCACGGAACGTCTCCACATCAAGCGCGGGGAGGTCGCACACCATGTCATGGCAGACGTAGCCAGCCGCTCCGCCCGCGACGTCGCGGCCTTCCAGAAGGGGCAGAGTACCACCGTTCGCCGCGGGCGCCAGCAAGGCAGTCGGCAGGAAGTGCCGGGCGGCCTCCCGCTCGAACGGCGCCCGGGCGGCCGGGTCGCCGACGATCGCCACCTCCAGGTGCGGCGAGAGCGCCAGCGTCAGCACCTGGAGGATGGCGCCGAAGCCGGTCGGGGCGCGCTCCAGGTGGTCAGCGACCAGCGCAACGACCTCGATCGCCAGCGACTCCCAGTCCGCGCGGCCGAGGTAGCGTCCGAGCCAGGCCGCGAGCAGGGCGATCGACCCGTTGCCGCTGGGCGCCGGCGCGTCGAAGAACGCCTTCTGGCGGAGGATCAGCTCCTCGCCGTCGTCGGGCGACGCGAAGAAGCCGCCGTGCTCGTCGTCGTGGAAATGCTCGATCGCCCGCGCCAGCAGATCGGCCGCCCACGCGACCAGCGTGAGGTCGCCCGTCGCCCGGTAGAGCTCCAGCGCGCCGAGGCCCACGTCCGCGTAGTCATCCAGCTGACCGTCCACCTTCGTGGCCCCGCCTGCGTAGACGTGCCGGAGGCGCGCGCCGTCCCACATCCGCTCGCGCAGGAACGTGGCGATCCCCCGCGCCGCCGCCAGGTATCTCGCGTCGTCCAGGATGCGGGCGGCCTCGGCGAAGGCGGAAAGCGCGAGGCCGTTCCACGACGCGATGACCTTGTCGTCGCGAGCGGGGTGCGTTCGCCGCTCGCGCGCCTCGAACATGCGGGCGCGCAGCGCGTCGATCCGAGCCGCGACCCGGGCGTCGGTCTCGGGGGCGACCGGGCGGCTGAGGACGTTGCGCCCGGCGAGCTCCGGGTGGTGCGGGTCGGCGAAGTTGCCTGCGGGCGTGACTCCGAAGACGGAGCGGAAGAGCTCACCGTCCTCGGATCCCAGCACGGCGTCGATCTCCTCGACGGTCCAGACGAAGAACTGGCCCTCGATGCCCTCGCTGTCGGCGTCCTGCGCGGCGAACAGGCCGCCCCCCGAGGGACCCTCGTCGCGCATCTCGCGCAGCAGGTAGTCGAGGGTCTCGCGGGCGACGCGCTCGAAGAGCGGCTCGCCCGTGATCTGCCACGCGTGCAGGTAGACGCGCGCGAGCTGGGCGTTGTCGTAGAGCATCTTCTCGAAGTGCGGCACCAGCCACTCACCATCCACGGAGTACCGCGCGAAGCCGCCGCCGAGGTGGTCGTAGATGCCGCCGGCAGCCATGTGGCGCAGCGTGTGCGTCACCATCTCCAGCCCACCGGGCTGCTTGCCGTCGCCCGTGGTCGCGTGGTGCCAGAGCAGGAACTCGAACGCCGTGGCCGTGGGGAACTTCGGCGCGCCGCCGAAGCCGCCCGCCTGCGCGTCGAAGGAGGCGCGCAGCCCATCCACGGCGGCGCCGAGGACGCCCGGCGCGATCGTCCCCCCGCGCACCGCCATGCTGTCGGACGCCTCGCGGATGCGCTGCGTGATCGTGGTCGCGGACTCCAGCACCCGCGAGCGCTCCTCCGCCCACGCGTGGCGGATGTTCGCGAGCAGGCGCGGGAACGCCGGGCGTCCCTGCAGGTCCACCGGCGGGAAGTAGGTTCCCGCGTAGAACGGCTCCAGGTCCGGCGTCAGGAACACGGTCATCGGCCACCCGCCCTGGCCGGTCAGCGCCTGGGTGAACGTCATGTACACCGCGTCGATGTCCGGGCGCTCCTCCCGGTCGACCTTGATGCAGACGAAGGCGTCGTTCATCAGTGCCGCGGTCGCCTGGTCCTCGAAGGACTCGTGCGCCATGACGTGGCACCAGTGGCACGTGGAGTACCCGACCGAGAGCAGGATCGGCTTCTCCTCGGCCCGGGCCTTCGCGAGCGCCTCCTCGCCCCAGGGGTACCAGTCGACGGGGTTGTCCGCGTGCTGGCGGAGGTACGGGCTGGTCTCGTGGGCGAGCCGGTTCAAGCGCGGTCCATTCCTGTGGCCTCGGTGTCGCCCCGGCAGGGCGAGCGTCTACGGTACCATCGGCGCATGGGAGAGACGCCCCCGGAGACGCTCGTGCGGTTCGCGGCCCCGGCCGACGCCGCGACGATCGTCGAGTTCGTGCGGGGCCTCGCAGCCTTCGAGCACGAGCGGCCGGAGCGGGTGCGCCTGACCGAGGCGGACGTCCTGCGCGACGGATTCGGCGAGCGTCCCGTCTTCGAGTGCCTGGTCGCCGAGCAGCAGGCCGGAGGGGGTGCCCGGGCCGTGGGCTTCGCGCTCTTCTTCCCCAACTACTCGACGTGGGAGGGCCGCGCCGGACTGTACGTGGAGGACATCTTCGTCGTCGAGGATGCTCGCGCCAGCGGCGCCGGCCGCGCGCTCATGCAGGCCCTCGCGCGCGTCGCGAAGGAACGCGGTGCGGGGCGCATCGACCTCGCGGTCCTCGACTGGAATCCCGCACGCGGCTTCTACGAGCGCCTCGGCTTCGCGCAGCAGCGAGAGTGGCTCCCGTACCGCATCGACGGTGCGGGGATCGAGGCGCTGGCGGGGGAGTAGGTGCCGGCGAGGACCGGCCGGGGATCGCTCGCGCCGTGCCTGGGCGTCTACGAGGGGTCTTCGCGAGCGCCGGCGGGGGCGATGGGCGCCCAGCGGTGCACCTCGCGCGGGGCGGGGGGCTCGGCGGGAGCACGGTGGAGGAGTTCGTTCGCCCTCAGGCGGACGGCGTCACGGACCGTGCGGCTGAAGGGCAGCGCGGCGGCCATCATCGGTCCCCAGATGTGCACGGGACAGCCGCTCATCGGATGCTCCTCGATCGCTGCGCGCCCAGCCTAGCAGAGCCCCCGGCTCGAATCCACGCCCCCGCATCGGGCGCGGCGCGGGGGCTACGAGGTGGCCGGGGCGAGGCGCTCCTCGGGCGCGGGGTGGGCGCGGAACTGCCACAGCAGCAGGACGTCGTACACGATCTTGATCGCGCCGCCGACGATCAGCGGCCACCCGGCGCTGCTCGCGCTCAGCATCGCGCCCGCCAGCAGGGGGGCGACGGCGGACGCCAGGCTGCGCGGCACGTTGGTCACGCTCGCCGCGGCCGCGCGCTCCTCGGGCGGGACGATCGCCATCGTGTAGGACTGGCGCGCGGGGACGTCCATCACCGAGAAGAACATCCGCACGAGCAGGAACGCTACCGCGAGGGGCGCGGTCGGCATGATGGCGGCGAGGATCAGGAACGCGTTCGCGGGGAGGTGGGTGAAGACCATTGTGTTCACCAGCCCGATGCGGCTCGCGAGCCACGAGGAAAGCAGCTGCGAGACGGCGGAGAGCAGCCCGGCGGCAAAGAAGATCGCGCCCGCGGTCTCCACGGACAGGTCGAACCGCTGGAAGAGCCAGAGCGTGACCAGCGTCTGCACGAAGAACCCGCTGCCGAAGGAGTCCAGCGCGAACAGCGCCGACAGGCGCAGCACCACGCTGCGGGACTCCCGCAGGGGTGCGGCGGGACGGCGTGCCTCGTGGGTGTCCTCGGGCGCCATGCGCCCGTACACCACCGCCAGCGCGGCGGCATTGACGGCGTAGACCAGGAACGACGCGCGCTGCACCTCCACCAGGGGCCACCCCCCGGCGTGCGCGACGGCGACGGGCAGCCCGACGCAGAGCGACCCGATCGCCGCGGCGAAGATCCCCCCGAGGTTGTACCGCGCGAAGAGCGCGGTGCGGTCGCGCGCGGCCGCGTTCTCGCTGAGGAGCGACTGCTCGGTGGGAAGGAACACGCTGACGTCCCCGGCGGTGGGGTTCATGGTGCCCACGACCGCGACGGCGAGCAGCACCCAGAAGTTCGTGGCGAGCGCGAACCCGGCGCCGGTGGCGAGCATCAGCCCCGCCGAGGCGAACAGCAGGCGGCGCCGGCTCCAGCGGTATCCGCCGAGCCCCACGAGGAGCGTGAGCAGCGCCGATCCCAGGAGCGTCCCGGTGACGATCGCGCTGATCTCGAACGGGCTGAACCCCCGCCCGTGCAGGTAGGAGGCCAGCATCACGGAGACGAAGCCGTCCGCCAGCCCTCGGAGCGCGCGGGCGGTGACGAGGCGGCGAGCGTCCGGCGTGGCACTCGCCGGGAGCAGGTGGACGCGAGGCGAGCGGGCCGTCTGGATGGTCGCCTCCGGGGCTGGTGCGGTGGGGCGACTTTACGCCGCGCTGCACATCAGGCAAGGATCGCAGTATGACACCGATCACCGATCTCCTCGCGCAGGGGCGCACGCTCTCCTTCGAGTTCTCCGCGCCGCGCGACGAGGAGGGCGCGCTGCGGCTGGAGCGCACCCTGGGCCGGCTGGCGGCGCTGCGTCCCTCGTTCATGTCGGTCACGTACGGCGCGGGAGGATCGACGCGCGGCCCCACCTACGAGGTCGTGGAGCATATCCAGCGCGATCTGGGCGTGACGACCATGCCGCACCTCACCTGCGTGGCGCACACCCGCCCCGAGATCGAGAGCATCGTGGAGCGCTATCGCGCGCTGGGGACGGAGAATATCCTCGCGCTGCACGGCGACGTCCCGGTGGGCGGCCCGGACCACCCCGCGGGCGACTTCACGCGTGCCATCGATCTCGTCGCGTTCATCCGCCAGCGCGCGCCGTTCGCGATCGGCGTGGCCGCGCACCCGGAGGGGCACCCGCGCGCGGCCTCGCGCGCCGAGGACCTCGATCACCACGCCGCGAAGCTCCGTGCCGCTGACTTCGCGGTCACGCAGTTCGTCTTCCGCGCGGAGCACTATGAGCGTTTCGTGTCCGAGATGGCCGCGCGCGGCGTGGCGACGCCGGTGATCCCCGGGGTCATGCCACCGACCAACGCCGAGGGCATCGCGCGCATGGCCGCCGCCAATGGCACCGAGTTCCCGGCCGACCTGCGGGCGCGCCTGCTGGCCTGCGGCGATGACGCCGCCAGCCGCCGCGAGGTGGCGACGGAGGTCGCGACTCGGCTCTGCGAGGAGTTGCTGGCGGCGGGCGCACCAGGCGTGCACCTGTACACCCTCAACTTCTCGGAGCCGGCGCGCACGATCGCGCGCAATCTGCGTGGGGCGCTCGGGCGGGACTGAGTCGAGGGGCCCGGCTCTCCGCGGCTAGCCTCGCCGCTCGCGATGCCGGGGATCGTAGTTGAGGTTGGGCGCCAGCCAGCGCTCCGCCTCCTCCACGGTCCAGCCCTTGCGCCGCGCGTAGTCCTCCACCTGGTCGCGCTCGATGCGGCCGACGCCGAAGTAGCGCGCCTGCGGGTGGCTGAAGTAGTACCCGCTGACGGCCGCGCCCGGGGTCATCGCGAACGACTCCGTGAGCTCGATGCCCGTGCGCGCCTCGGCGCCCAGGAGCTCGAAGAGCGTGCGCTTCTCGGTGTGGTCCGGGCAGGCGGGATAGCCGGGCGCCGGGCGGATGCCGCGGTATCGCTCCGCGATCAGCGCGTCGTTCGCCAGCGCCTCGTCGGGGGCGTAGCCCCAGAGCTCGCGCCGCACGCGTTCGTGGATGCGCTCCGCGAAGGCCTCCGCCAGGCGATCGGCCAGCGCCTTCACCATGATCGAGGAGTAGTCGTCGTGTGCCCCCTCGAACGCGGCGACGCGCTCGTCGACGCCGATGCCGGCGGTGACGGCGAAGCCGCCGAGCCAGTCCGGGACTTCGCTGGAACGCGGCGCGATGAAGTCCGACAGGGCGTAGTTCTCCGGCCGCCCGCGGCCGCGCCCCGTCTGCTGGCGGAGCGTGTGCACCACCGCGCGCACCTCGCGGCGATCGTCATCCGCGTAGACCTCGATGTCGTCGCCGGTGCTGTTCGCGGGCCACAGGCCGACCACGCCACGCGCCTGCAACCAGCGCTCTTCGACGATGCGCCGGAGCATCGCCTGTGCGTCGCGGTACACCCCGCGCGCCGACTCGCCCACCGTGGGGTCATCGAGGATCCCGGGGTACGTGCCCCGCAGCTCCCACGTCTGGAAGAACGGCGTCCAGTCGATGTATGCGGCGAGCTCACCCAGGGGGTAGTCCTCGAACACCGTGATCCCGGGCACCAGTGGGCGCGGGGGCGTGTAGCCCGCCCAGTCGATCGGCGCCGGGTGCGCGCGGGCTTCCACGATGGGATAGCGGTCGGCGGCGTCGGCGCGATCCTGGTGCGCGGTGCGGATGGCGTCGTACTCCGCGCGGACCTCCGCCACGTAGGCGTCGTGCTGCGTCTCGGAGAGCAGGTGGGACACGACCCCGACGGCGCGCGAGGCGTCCTGCACGTAGACCACGGCGCCGCTGTAGTTCGGCGCGATCTTCACCGCCGTGTGTGCCCGGCTGGTGGTCGCGCCGCCGATCAGCAGCGGCAGCGTGAACCCCTGGCGCTCGATCTCCGCGGCGAAGTACGCCATCTCCTCCAGGCTCGGCGTGATCAGGCCCGAGAGGCCGATGACGTCCGCCCGCTCTTTGATCGCAGTGTCGATGATGCGCGCCGCGGGCACCATCACGCCCAGATCGATCACCTCGTAGTTGTTGCACTGCAGGACGACGCCCACGATGTTCTTGCCGATGTCATGGACGTCGCCCTTGACGGTGGCGAGCACGATCTTGCCGTTGGAGCGCGACGCGCCCTCGGCTTTCCGCGCCTCGATGTACGGCAGCAGGTGCGCGACCGCCTTCTTCATGACGCGGGCGCTCTTCACGACCTGTGGTAGGAACATCTTCCCCGCGCCGAAGAGATCCCCCACGACGCTCATGCCGTCCATCAGCGGCCCCTCGATGACCTCGAGCGGATGCGCCACCTGGTGCCGGATCTCCTCCGTGTCGGCGACGATGAACTCGTCGATGCCGTTGACCAGGCCGTGCGTGATGCGCTGAGCGGCGGTGCCGCTGCGCCACGCGAGGTCGGGCGCGACAGCCTGCTGCCCGCCGCCGCGGTACTCCTCGGCGATCGCCAGCAGGCGCTCAGTGGCATCCAGGCGGCGGTTGAGGATCACGTCCTCGCAGCGCACGCGCAGGTCCTCGGGGATCTCCTCGTACACCGGGAGCTGCCCGGCGTTCACGATGCCCATGTCCATCCCGGCCTGGATCGCGTGATAGAGGAACACGGCGTGCATCGCCTCGCGCACGGCATCGTTGCCGCGGAAGGAGAACGAGACGTTGGAGACGCCCCCGGAGACGTGCGCGTAGGGCAGGCGCGCCTTGATCATCCGTGCCGCGTCCATGAAGGCGACCGCGTACCTGTTGTGCTCCTCGATGCCCGTCGCCACGGCGAAGATGTTGGGATCGAAGATGATGTCCTCGGGCGGATAACCGATGCGGTCCACGAGCAGCCGGTAGGACCGCTCGCAGATCGCGAACTTGCGCTCCGCCGTCTCCGCCTGGCCCTCCTCGTCGAAGGCCATGACCACCACGGCCGCGCCGTAGCGCCGCACGAGGCGCGCGTGGTGCAGGAACGCGTCCTCGCCCTCCTTGAGCGAGATCGAGTTGACGATCGCCTTCCCCTGCACGCACTTCAGCCCCGCCTCGATCACCGACCACTTCGAGGAGTCGATCATCACCGGTACGCGGCTGATGTCCGGCTCCGAGGCGAGCAGGTTGAGGAACCGCACCATGGCGGCCTCGGCGTCCAGCATCCCCTCGTCCATGTTGATGTCGATGATCTGCGCGCCCGCCTCCACCTGCTGGCGCGCGATCTCCAGGGCGGCGTCGTAGTCCCCCGCGAGGATCAGCCGGCGGAAGCGCGCGGAGCCCGCCACGTTGGTGCGCTCGCCGATGTTGACGAAGACCGCCGTCCCGGGCGCCTCCGCGCCGGCGCCGAAGGCAGCCGTCATCGAGCCACCTCGAACGGTTCGAGACCGGAGAGGCGGAGGCGAGGCTCCACGCGGGCCGGGGTGCGCGGATGGACGCCGCGCACGGCGTCCGCGATGGCGCGGATGTGCGGCGGCTTCGTGCCGCAGCACCCGCCCACGATGTTGACGATGCCGGCACGCGCCCACTCGCCCAGGCGCTCCGCCATGTCCTCCGGGGTCTCGTCGTAGCCGCCGAACTCGTTGGGCAACCCGGCGTTGGGATACGCCGAGACGGCGGTGTCCGCGACCCGCGACAGCTCGGCGACGTACTCGCGCATCTGCGCGGGCCCCAGCGAGCAGTTCAGGCCGATCGCCAGGGGCTTCACGTGGCGCAGCGAGTTCCAGAACGCCTCCACGGTCTGCCCGGACAGGTTGCGCCCCGACAGGTCGACGACCGATCCCGAGATGATCACGGGGAGCGTGACGCCGGTGGCCTCGAACACCTCGTCGATCGCGAAGACGGCGGCCTTGGCGTTCAGCGTGTCGAAGATCGTCTCGACGAGCAGGATGTCGGCGCCGCCGTCGATCAGCCCGCGCGCCGCCTCGGCGTACGCGGCGCGGAGCTCATCGAACGTCACGCCGCGCGCCCCGGGGTCGTTCGCGTCGGGGGAGATCGAGGCGGTGCGGTTCGTCGGCCCGATCGACCCGGCGACCCAGCGCGGCTTCGAAGGGTCGCGCGCGGTGAACTCGTCGGCGACCTCGCGGCCCAGGCGCGCGCCCTCGCGGTTGAGCTCTTCGGCGTACGCCTGCAGTCCGTAGTCCGCCTGCGCGATCGACGTGGAGGCGAACGTGTTCGTGGAGGTGATGTCCGCGCCGGCGTCCAGGTAGTCGCGGTGGATTCCGCGGACGAGGTCGGGGCGCGTCAGGATCAGGAGGTCGTTGTTCCCCTTCAGGTCCTGCGGCCACTCCCGGAAGCGCTCGCCGCGATAATCGGCCTCCGTGAGCCCGAAGCCCTGGATCAGGACGCCCCACGAACCGTCGAGGACCAGCACGCGCTCGCTCAGCGCGCGGTGCAGCGCGGCGATGCGCTCTTCGTGCGTGGAGAATCCGGCGACGCGGGTGGGAGTGGTCACGGGTGCACCTTTCCGGTCTCATCCATGATACGGGTCACCTCCGGCAGGAGCGCGCCGGCGGTCTTGGACGGCGGGATGCGCTGGACGGCGGCGTGGCAGCGGCCGATGCTCCACCTCGACGCCGCGCATGCCGCGGCGTGAACGACGTGAACGAAGGAGCCACCGATGGCCCGTCTGCCTTACCTCGATGCCGCCGATCTGCGCGAGGAGGACCGCGATCTGCTGGCGCGCCCGATCAACCTCAACCGCGCGCTGGCGCACAGCATCCCCTCGTCACGGAACTTCTGGGAGATGGGCAACTGGATCCGCTTCGGCGCGACCGTGGACCGGCGGCTGCGGGAGATGGCGATCCTGCAGGTGGGGTACGTCACACGCTCCGCATACGAATGGTCGCACCACCTCCAGCTCGCGATGACCGACTTCGGCGTCTCCCCGGACGACGTGCGCGCAATCATCGCGGAAAGCGAGGGTCGGGAGAGCGGCCTGCCCGCCCTCGACCGTGCCGTGCTGCGCCTTGCGCGCGAGATGACGGCGGATCTCGCCGGCTCACGCGAGGCGTTCGACGTGATCCGCGACGGGCTGGGCCACGAGCAGCTGACGGAGCTCGTGGTGATCATCGGGTTCTACAACCTCGTCGTCCGCTACCTGCTGACGATGGAGGTCGACGTGGAGGCCGCCTACCTGCCCTATCTGGAGCAGTTCCCGCTGCCGGTGTCCGGCGGATAGCGATCGGCAGGGAAGCGCGGCGGTGCTACACTCGCCTCGTTCCTGCGTGGTGTCCGGGGAAGACCGGTGGGAAACCGGCGCTGTCCCGCAACTGTGACTCGTTCGTGGCCTTCGGCCCGGCGGGGAGCCAGATTACCGGCCCGCGCGCACTTGTCGGACCTGCGAGGACAGGCGACGGCAGGCTGCGCGGCTTGCCGCGCACCCCGCCCTCCATCCTGCCCCCTCGCACCGGAGGGGGCGTCTCGTGCCTCCTCGTGTGCAGGAGGTGTGTTCATGCGTGCGATGCGCGTCTTCGTTCGCCCGGCCGGTCGATGGGCGGCGTTGGCGGTGCTCTCGTCGACCGCGCTCTTCTTCTTCGCCGCCGTGCTTGCCGCCTGCGGCGGGACGGCGAGGCCCGCCCCGAGCGCGAGCGCGGGGGCCGCGACCACGGCGCCCGCCACCGGGACACCCTCGAACGCGGCGTTCCCGATGACCGTGACGGACTCCGGCGGGCACGCCCTGACGTTGAGGGCGCCCGCGCGGGCGATCGTCTCCCACTCGCCGGGTGCCACCGAGATCCTGTTTGCCATCGGCGCCGGGGGGCAGGTGGTCGCCGCCGACGAGTTCTCGGACTTCCCGGCGGCGGCAAAGGCGCTCCGAAGGGTGAAGTACACCGACCCGAGTCCGGAGGCGGAACTGGCATTGCAGACCGACCTGGTGATCCTCGCGACCAACCAGAAGGCACAGATCGAGACGTTCCGCGGGCTGGGGCTGCCGGTGTTCTACAACCGCGAGCCGGAAGGCGTGGACGGCGTGCTGGACAACGTGCGCCTGCTGGGCCGCATGACCGGGCACACCGTGGAGGCGGAGGCACTGGCGACGCAGATGCGCACGCGCATCGACGCCGTGACCGCGAGGCTGGGTGACGTGCAGCAGGGGCCGAAGGTCTTCTACGAGTTGAGCGATTCGCTGTACACCGCCGCGCCGAACACCTTCATCGGTGGCATGCTGTCCACGCTGAAGGCGCGCAACATCGCGCTGGGGGCGGCCTCGCAGTTCCCGCAGCTCACGGCGGAGGCGGTGATCGCCGGGGCGCCGGACGTGATCCTGCTGGCGGACCACGACTACGGTGGGACGCCGCCGCAGGTCAGAGCGCGACCGGGGTGGAGCGCGATCCCGGCGGTGAAGAACGACCGCATGTATGCCGTGGACGCCGACGTGGTGAACCGCCCCGGTCCGAGGATCGTCGAGGGGATCGAGATGATGGCGAAGCTGCTCTACCCGGAACGCTTCCCGTGAGCGCGCGCGGGCTGATCGTCGCGGGGACGGCCTCCGGGGTCGGCAAGACCACCGTCACCTCCGCGATCGCGGCGGCGCTCTCCGCCCGAGGCATCACCGTGCAGCCGTTCAAGGCGGGTCCGGACTACATCGACCCGGGCCACCTCGGGCGTGCCGCCGGTCGCGAGGCGCGGAACCTCGACACCTGGATGCTGCCCCGAGGCGTAGTGGCGGAGCTGTTCGGGCGCGCGGCGCGCGGGGCGGACGTCGCGCTGGTCGAGGGCGTGATGGGGCTCTTCGATGGCCACGGCGGGACGGACGATGCAGGATCGGCCGCCGACCTCGCGCGGCTGCTGGCGCTGCCGGTGCTGCTGGTGGTGGACGCCTCCGCGGTGGCGCGCTCGATCGCGGCGACCGTCCTCGGGTTCCAGTCGTTCGACCCGACCGTGCGCCTCGCCGGCGTGATCCTCAACCGCGTCGGCGGCGACGCGCACGCGGCGATGTGCCGGGCGGCGATCGAGCAGGCGACGGGGCTGCCGGTGGTCGGCTGGCTGCCGCGCTCCCCGGAGATCGCCTCGCCGGAGCGCCACCTGGGCCTGGTGCCGGACGCCGAGGCGGACGGCGCCTCGGCGGCGGAGCAGCGCGCGCGGCTGGCCGCGATCGCGGAGTCGCACCTGGACCTGGACCTCCTGCTGCGCCTCGGGGCGCCGGTGATCGAGGCCCGGCCGACCGGGCTGTTCCCGGCGGCGCAGGGGGCGCGACGGGTGCCGGTCGCCATCGCCCGCGACCGGGCGTTCCACTTCTACTACCCCGACGCGCTGGAGCTGCTGGAGGCGTCGGGGGCCGACCTGCTGCCGTTCAGTCCGCTGGAGGACGCCGCGCTGCCGGCGGGTGCTCGCGCGGTGCTCCTGGGGGGCGGCTTCCCCGAGGTGTTTGCGCGCGAACTGGCCGCGAACGAGGGCATGCACAGCGCGCTGCGCACCGCCGCCACGCGCGGAGTGCCGGTGTATGGCGAATGCGGGGGGCTCATGTACCTCGGCCAGTCGCTGACGGACGCCGAGGGCGTGCGGCACGCGATGGCCGGGCTGCTCCCGTGCGCCTCCACGATGCAGGGCGCGCGCCTCACGCTGGGATACCGCGAGGCGGAGTCGCGCGGCACGCCGCTGCTCCCCGCGGGCGAGCGCGTGCGCGGGCACGAGTTCCACTTCTCGACGCTCCTCGAGGAGCCGCGCGCGGAGACGGCGGCCTACCGGTTCGTCCAGCAGGGCGGGCGTCAGCAGGGCGGGCGCGTGGACGGAGTCCGCGCGGGGAGCGTGACCGGGACGTACCTGCACACCCACCTCGCCGCGCGGCCCGACCTGGCACCCAACCTGGTGTCTGCCGCGCTGGCGGCCCCGTCGGGTGCCGTGTGACCGCGCCCGTGCTGATGGTGGTGGGCACGGCATCCTCGGTCGGGAAGTCGGTGCTGGTGACGGCGCTGTGCCGGATCTTCGCGCAGGACGGCGTGCGGGTGGCGCCGTTCAAGGCGCAGAACATGTCGAACAATGCCGATGTCACTCCGGATGGCCTGGAGATCGGGCGCGCTCAGTCCGAGCAGGCGGCGGCCGCCGGGCTCGCGCCGCGCGTCGAGATGAACCCGGTGCTGCTCAAGCCGCAGGGCGATCGCACGTCGCAGGTGGTGCTCAACGGTCGCCCCGCGGGGGTGCTGACCAGCGCCGACTTCGATCGCCGCGCCGAGCTCTGGCCCCACGTCACGCGCGCCCTGGACCTGCTGCGCGCGGAGTTCGACCTCGTGGTCGCCGAGGGCGCGGGCAGCCCGGCGGAGCCTAACCTGTACGCGCACGACATCGTGAACATGAGCGTCGCGAGGTACGCGGGGGCGCGAGTGCTGCTCGTTGGCGACATCGATCGCGGGGGTGTCTTCGCCCACTTCGTCGGCACGCTCGCGCTCCTGCCGCCCGAGGATCGCGCGCTCGTGGGCGGGCTCGTGATCAACCGCTTCCGTGGCGACCCAGCGCTGCTCGCGCCCGCGATCCGCGACGTGGAGGAGCGGACGGGCGTGGCGGTGCTCGGCGTCATCCCCTGGATCGACGACCTCGGGGTCGCGCCTGAGGACGCCGTCGCCATCGAGCGGGCGGACCGGCCGGCCGCGCCCGCGGGGTCCGAGGCGGGCCTGCTCGACATCGCCGTGCTGCACCTGCCGCGCATCGCCAACTTCGATGACTTCGATCCGCTGGCGGCGGAGCCCGGCGTCGCCCTGCGTTACGTCGAGCGGCTCGAGGACCTCGGACGCCCGGCCCTGCTCATCATCCCCGGCACCCGCGCGACCGTCGCCGACCTGCGCTGGCTCCGCGAGCGCGGCCTGGACCGCGCTGTCCGTGCGTACGCCGAGAGCGGCGGCGTCGTGCTCGGCGTCTGCGGGGGCATGCAGATGCTCGGGGAGCGCCTGCTCGATCCCGCGGGCGTGGAGGCGGAGGCCGGGACGATGACCGACGGCCTCGCGCTCCTGCCGCTGGAGACCACCTTCGTGGAGGAGAAGACGACTCGTCGCGCGACCGGGCACGTCGCGGCGGCCCGGGGCGCGTGGGCGCCGCTGCGGGGACACTCCGTCGCGGGCTACGAGATCCACATGGGACGCACCACGGCGACCTCCGCGGCCCTCGACCCGTTGTTGCGCCTCGACGGGCATGAGGACGGCGCCGTCTCGCTGGACGGGCGGATCGCCGGGACGTACCTGCACGGCCTCTTCACGAACGACGCGTTCCGGCGCACGTTCCTGCGATCCCTCGGCTGGAGCGACGTGGCGGCGATGGGCGCCGGGGACCGCCGGGAGGCGGAGTTCGATCGGCTGGCGGACGTTGTCCGCGGGCACCTGGACCTGGCGCGCGTGCGGGCGCTGCTCGGGTGGCCCGTGGCCGGCTGACCGGGGCGCACTGGCCGCGCGCGGCCGCGGACGGGAGTTCGCGTCTCCCGTCCGCGGTGCCGCGCCTTGCGCGCTACTCGGCGAGCGCGCCGACCCGCGCGAGGAACTCGTGGAGCTCCCCGGCGAGCACGCGAAGCCGGTCGGCCTGCCCGGCGATCTCGCCGATCTGGGCCGTGACCTCCTCGGTGCTGGCGGACACCTCCTCGGAGGCGGCGGCGGTCTGCTCCGCGACCGCTGAGGCGCTCACGAGCTGCGCCACCACGGACGCGCTCTTCGCATGCATCTCCGTCGCCGTGGCGTCGTTCGTGCGCGCGAGCCCGCCGACGCTGCTCACCGTGGTCGCCAGCGCGCTGGCCGACGCCGCTGCGTGCTCAGCATCGACGGCGATCGAGGCAATCTGGTGGCCGAGCTCCGTCGTGGACTCCACGATGCGGTGAAGCCGCTCGCCGGCCGCCCGAGCCTTCGCTGCCCCGCCCTCGACGTCGTTCACCATCTCGCGCATCGCACGCGCCGAGGCGTCCACGTGTCCCTGCACGCCCTGGATCAGCTTGCCGATGTCCGCCGCCGCCGAGCGGGAGCGTTCGGCGAGCGTGCGCACCTCGTCCGCGACGACGGCGAATCCGCGGCCCTGCTCCCCCGCGCGTGCCGCCTCGATCGCCGCGTTCAGCGCGAGCAGGTTGGTCTGATCCGCGATCGCGGCGATCGTCTTGGTGATCGCGCCGATCTCCTGGCCGGACGCGGAGAGCGTCTCGATGCGCTCCGAGGTGGAGGAGACCGCCTCCGTGATCACGCCCATCGCCGCGACCATCTCCTCCGTGGAGACACGCCCCTCCTCGGCGGCAGCGGTCGCGGCCGAGGAGTTCAGCGCCGCGGACTGCGAGGAGGCGGCGACCGCGTCCAGCGAGCGTTGCATCGAGTCGAAGTTCTGCATGGCGCCGTCCGTCTCACGCGCCTGCTCGGCGGCGCCCTCCGCCACCGAGCCGATCGACTCAGAGAGCGTGTCCACGGTGTTGTGCGCGGCGAAGAGCGCGTTCATCTGGTCGGTGACCCCGCCCGCGATCTGCTGCACGGCGTCGGCGATCTCCTTGGCCGCGATGCTGACCTGGTTGCTCCCCTCCGCGAGCAGGGCCGCCGAGGGCCCAAGGCGGAAGTTGAGGTCCACCAGGCGGTCCAGCAGCCCACCCACATAGGACTCCACCGCCAGCGACATGTCGAAGGTCAGCACCTTCTGCAGGGCGATGATCGTCTCGGTGAGCTCCTCGCCACGCAGGTGACGCACCAGCCTCCGGAAGAGGATGTCGCCGTAGATGGCGTAGTTCCCCACGTTCCAGCGTGGCTTCACGTCCAGCGCCGCGTGCCGATCCCCGATCGCGAGCCGCCCCTCCACGTACGCGTCGTCGATGCGGCAGTCCAGCAGCGAGAGCAGGTACCCGCGCTGCGTCGCCTCCAGCCGCGAGCGGTCGCTGTGCGACTCGGCGACCTTCTCGGCGAAGGGGGCGAACGCGAAGGAATGGTCGTAGAACTCCCGGACGATCTCGTCCGCCTCGTCGCGCAGGTACGAGGCAGCGGCGCGCACGCGCTCGGCATCAGCGTCCGTCAGGCGTGCCCACGCCAGGCGCAGGCGGAGATCGGCGGCGTCGATGCGGTACTTGCGGGTGAGGGATTCGCGTGCCGGGGCAAGCGTGGTCGCCATGTCATCTCCTCCGAGCGGGGCGTGTGCACTCGCGGCTCCCGGGTATCGTCGTGCGAGCGCCCGCGACCGCGGATCGGGGGATTCCCTGCGGAACGCCGGATGTCAGCGCATCGTCCTGCCAGCGTCAGCGCGGCGTCGCCGCATCCTCAGCGGGCGCGCAGGGCCGCCGGAGGGGGCGCGGGCTCTGCGGCCGTGCCACCGTGCTGCTCGGCGCGGTTCGTCGTCGCTCCGGGGCGGAGTACCATGGCGCCGCACGCGACGGCTACGCCCCGGCCACGCCTCGGCCATGCCACGGAAAGGTGACGACGATGACGACGGCACACGAGGCTCCGGCGAGCGGCTATCGAGTGGTGGGGACGCGTCCGATCCGGCCGGACGGGGCGGACAAGGTCACCGGTCGCGCCGAGTACGGGGTGGACGCGCGCCCCGTGGGCACGCTGTACGCACGCGTGAAGCGCAGCCCGCACGCGCACGCTCGCATCAAGCATATCGACGCCTCGAGGGCGCTGGCGATGCCCGGGGTGAAGGCGGTCATCACCGCCGCCGACTTCCCCCATCTGGCACACCGGCTGGTCGCCTCGGCGCGCGGCCCGGTGCCCATCGAGTGGACGCGCGAGGTGCTGATCGCGAGCGAGAAAGTGCTGTTCAAAGGACAGGCCGTCGCCGCCGTGGCCGCCACCGACCCGCACCTGGCCGAGGATGCGATGGAGGCGATCGAGGTCGAGTACGAGGTGCTCCCCGCGGTGATGAGCCTGGAGGAGGCGCTGGCTCCGGACGCGCCGCTGCTCCATGACCCGGAGTTCACCGCGGACGCGGACGGCCTGTTCGACCCCGTCGACGGGCGGCAGACGAACCGCGCGCGGCGCCTGGAGATCAGGCTGGGCGACGTGGACCAGGGGTTCGCGGATTCCGACATCGTGATCGAGCGCGAGTTCTCCACGTCGAGCGCGCACCAGGGCTACATCGAGCCGCTGACGGCGACGGCGTTCTGGAACACGGACGGCCACCTGACGGTGTGGACCAGCACGCAGGGCGCCTTCGGCGCGCGCGACGCGATCGCGCCGCTCGTCGGCCTGCCGACGTCGAAAGTGAAGGTCGTGCCGATGGAGATCGGCGGCGGCTTCGGCGGGCGGCTGATCATCAACCTCGAGCCGATCGTGGCGATCCTGTCGAAGAAGACCGGCCGCCCGGTCCACACCACCATGACCCGTGCCGAGGTGTTCGAGGCCAGCGGCCCCACGCCCTCCACGCGGACGCGCGCCAAGATCGGCGCGAAGCGCGACGGCACGCTGGTGGCCGGCGAGGTGCACCTGGGCTACGAGTGCGGCGCCTTCCCCGGCGCGCCGGTGCCCGGTGGCGCGCGCACCGCGCTCGCGCCGTACGACCTGCCGAACCACTACATCGAGGGGTACGAGGTGGTGGTCAACAAGCCGAAGACCGGCTCCTTCCGCGCGCCGGGCGCGGCGCAGGCGGCGTTCGCGGTGGAGTCCGTGCTCGACGAGATCGCGGAGCAGTTGCACATCGACCCGCTCGAGCTGCGCATGAAGAACGCCTCGAGGCAGGGCACGCGCCGGTCGGAGGGCGTGCCGCACGGCAACATCGGCACAGAGCAGGTGCTGCGCGCGGCGCAGCAGAGCCCGCACTATCGCTCCGAGCTGCACGGCCCGTACGTGGGGCGCGGCGTGGCCAGCGGGTTCTGGTTCAACGGCGGCAACGACTCCGCAGCCTACGCCACGGTCAACCGCGACGGGACGGTGACGCTGGTCACCGGATCGGTGGACATCGGCGGGCAGCGCGCGGGCCTCGCCATGCAGTTCGCGGAGACCATGGGCATCCCGTACGAGGACGTCGGCTCGTTCGTCGGCAACACGGAGTCCATCGGCTTCACGGCAAACACGGGCGGCAGCCGCACCACGTTCGCCACAGGCTGGGCGGTGTACGAGGCGGGACAGGACATCAAGCGCCAGCTGGTCGCGCGGGCAGCTCAGATCTGGTCCGTGGACACCTCGCTGGTGTCGTACGACGAGGATGGCGTGATCCGCGGGCCAGAGGGGAAGTCCCTCACCTTCAAACAGATCGCCGCGGAGCTGGGGGCGACTGGAGCGCAGGTGCAGGGGCACGCCGCCGTCAAGCCCGGCGGCGTGGGGGCGACGCTTGCGACGCACATCTGCGATGTCGAGGTGGATCCGGAGACCGGCAAGGTCACCATCCTGCGCTACACAGCCGTCCAGGACGTAGGCACCGCGATCCATCCCTCGTACGCCGAGGGTCAGATCCAGGGCGGCGCGGCGCAGGGCATCGGCCAGGCACTGCACGAGGAGTACCTGTACGCGCCGGACGGCCACATGCTGAACCCCAGCTTCCTGGACTATCGCATGCCCGTCGCGAACGACCTGCCGCAGATCGAGACGGTGCTCGTCGAGTCGCCGAACCCGGGACACCCCTACGGCGTGCGTGGCGTGGGCGAGGTGCCCATCGTCCCGCCGATGGCCGCCGTCGCGAACGCAATCTACGACGCCATCGGCATCCGGGTACGTCACCTCCCCGCCTCGCCGCGCGTGGTCCTGGAGGAGTTGCTCGCCCGCGACGGGAAGTAGGACTGGCTCGCGCCCCGGCGCCACCCGCGCGAAGATCCCGGTGCGCGCCGCACGAGGCGGCCCGTGCTGAGGGGGACATCGTGGTCACGGCGATCGACGTTCACGTGCACATCCCCGTGCCCGAGTCCATGCTGCACCCCCGCGAGCTCGCGCGCGCCGCGGCGATGGCGCGCTACTTCGGCGCGCGCGCCGTTGAGCAGCGCCCGATGGACGTGGACGCGCTGGCGGACCACTACCGCTCGCTGGACATGATGGCCGTGCTCATCACCATCGACGCGGAGACCGCGACGGGCGTGCCGCCCGTGCCGCTGTCCTACATCGGCGACGCGGTCCGGCGGCATCCGGACGTCTTCATGGGCTTCGGCAGCGTCGACCCCAACAAGGGCCGCGCCGCCGTCGATCGGCTGGACGAAGTGGTCGCGCTGGGGCTGAAGGGGCTGAAGTTCCACGCCGGGACGCAACGCTTCGCCGCGAACGACGTCCGCTTCTACCCGCTCTGGGAGCGCGCGCAGGAGCTCGGCCTGATCTGCCTCTTCCACTCCGGCACCACCGGCGTGGGCGCCGGCGAGCCGGGGGGCGGCGGCATCAAGCTCGAGTACATGAAGCCCGTCCCGTACGTCGATGACGTCGCGGCGGACTTCCCCGGGCTCACGATCGTCCTCGCGCACCCCTCGTTCCCGTGGGACAAGGAGGGGCTCGCCGTCACGCGACATAAGCCGAAGGTCTACATGGACCTCAGCGGCTGGTCGCCGGCGTACTTCGATCCCCTGGTGGTGCAGTACGCCCGGACCATCTGCCAGGACAAGATTCTCTTCGGATCGGACTGGCCCGTCGTCACGCCGGAGCGGTGGATTCGAGACTTCGCGGCCTACGAGTTCGACCCGAGGGTGCAACGCAAGATCTTCCGCGATAACGCGGCGAGGCTCCTGGGGCGGGAGGATCTGATCACCGGCTGATCGCCGGGAGGTCGCCCGCTGCCCCACGATCCTCGTCGTCGCCCCGCTCCGGGCGCTGACGCTTGAGTCCGGGCGGAGATGCGGCGATGCTGCGACCGGAGCGAGTTGAAGGGAGCCAGACATGAGCCTGAAGGTCCTGCGGTCCAGCGAGGGCGAGAGCATCAATCGCACCGGCGACGCCATCTTTATCGGCGAGGTCCGTGCGCGAAACGTGGCGGAGGGGTCGACGGATGTGACCGCCTCGATCGTCCAGTTCGCCGCCGGCGCGCGCACGAAGATGCACCGCCACACCAGCGACCAGATGCTGCTGGTGCTCAGCGGCATCGGCAAGGTGGGGGACACCGAGCACGAGCACGTGATCGGCACCGGTGACTCCGTGCTGATCACGGCGGGGACGGATCACTGGCACGGCGCGGGCGACACCGGCTCACCGATGTCCCATCTGTCCGTCATGCGCGGCGACAGCCAGTCCACCGTCCTCTAGCCGGCGCCCCCCGCTAGGGGATGCGGAGCGACTGGCCGATGCGGATCTCGTTCGCGTTGGCCAGTCCGTTCGCGTCCACGATGCGTTGCGAGGTGGTGTTCCACGTCACCGCGAGCGTGCTGACGCTGTCTCCCGGCTGCACCGTGTACGTCGCTCTCGGTGCGGCTGGCGCGGGCGTGCGGTTCGCGAGCATGGCCGTCGAGGCGCCCCTGGGCACCGTGAGCACCTGGCCGACGACGAGCATATTGACGTTCGCGAGCCGGTTCGCGCTCGCGATCTCCTCCACGGTCGTCTTCCACGAGGCGGCGAGCCCGCTCAGCGTGTCCCCGGGCTGCACGACGTAGCTTCGCAGCCTCGGCGGGTTCGCCTGCAGGAACTCCAGCACGCGCGGCGAGGTGGTGCCGAAGCGCCACACGGAGAGCGTCTCCATCTCGCGCGCGTACGCGGCCGTGACGAACTGCTTCCACGCCTCGGTGTCCGCGATCAGGCCCGGCCCGATGGGCATCATCGGCAGACCGAACGCGCTCAGCTTCCGGGCGGCAGTCTCCAGCGCGAAGCCGGGCGTGACGCCGGCCGCGCCGGGATCCGCGCCGGCAAGGCGGTACCTGGTGATGTTCGGCGGCGTGGCGAAGTCGCTCCAGTAGACCTGTGGCGCGAGCGCCGTGGCCGCCGGCGCGAAGACGTCCAGGGGGATGCGGTCGATCTCCCACGGCCGTGCGTCCACCGTGACCATGATCGTGGCGTCCGGCTGGGTGAGCCGGAGCAGGCCCGTGTACAGCTTCGCCGCGTTCATCGACCCCTGCCAGAACCCCGGGTACGACTCGAGGTCGATCGAGAGGCTGCGCGCGCCGCTGCTCAGCACGTCGTGCGCCATCACCGCCTCCTGCGCGGGGTTCGTGCCCTGCACGACGCACCATGCGTGGAACGGCACCCCGCCCGCCTCGAAGAAGTTCGCCAGCTCGCCGATGCGCCGGGGGCCGGAGACCGCGTTGCGACTGGTGTCGTAGCGCGACATCCACTCCGTGCCGTCGTGCGTCTTCAGCGCGATGCCGAGGCCGTGCGCGGCCAGACTCGCGCGGATACGCTCCGGCTCGCCGTCCTGGTTGAATTGCCAGACCCACGCGAGATGGCTCGACGGGAGGGCGCCAGCCACGCGCGCCGGAAGGTCCGAGGCGCGCGACCCCGCACCCGCGAGCGGCGGGGCGCTGGCAGCAGAGGCGATCGAGCGCAGCCCGAGCGCGGCGGCCCCGCCCCCGATCCCCGCGAGAAAGCGCCGCCGGGAGGAAGTTCGCTGGAACATGCCATTCCACCTTGCTCCGCGGGGAGAGACTTGCATGATGGCATACGGCACGTGCTGATCCGTAAACGCGACGTGCCCAATGTTTCAACGCTCAGATTCGCCCGGCGTTCGCCCACCGGTGCGCGCGAGCGGCTGACCGCGAAGGAGACCGCCGATGCGATGGTGTCGATTCCAGTGGGGACAGAACGAGGCGCGTTACGGGGTGATCGAGGACGGCCTCGTGGTGGCCATGCAGGGCACGCCATTCGGCGATCACCGGCGTACCTTCGAGACGCATCCGCTGGCGGACGTGCGGCTGCTGGTGCCCGTGGTCCCGCCGACGTTCTACGCCGCCGGCGTGAACTACCGCGAGCACGTCACCGAGATGGCGAGGCTGCGTGGCGAGCAGCCGCAGTTCCCGCCACACGCGGACGTGGGATACCGCGCCAACAACGCCCTGGTCGCGGACGGCGAGCCCATCGTCATCCCCTCGGACGCCACGGACGAGGTGCAGTACGAGGGCGAGCTCGTGGTGGTCTTCGGACGCACGTGCCACCGCGTGGCGGAGGCGGAGGCGCTGGACTACGTGCTCGGCTACACGATCGGCAACGACGTGAGCGAGCGATCGTGGCAGCGCGCCGACCGCACGCTCTGGCGCGCGAAGAACACGGACACCTTCAAGCCGATGGGCCCGTGGATCGAGACGGGCCTCGAGCCTGACGACCTGCAGGTGACCATCCGCGTGAATGGCCGCTCCATGTACACGTACCGCGTGGGCGACGCCATCTTCGGGGTGCGCGAGTACATCAGCCGCATGAGCCAGTACCTGACCCTGCACCCCGGCGACGTGCTGTGGATGGGCACGGACGGCCCCACGAAGAACATCGCGCACGGCGACGTCGTCGAGATCGAGGTCCCCGGCATCGGCGTGCTGCGCAATCCCGTGGTGCGCGAGGGGGCCTAGCGCGCCGCGAGCGCGAGGAGTTCGCCGATCCCCGCCGCGCCATCGAGGTTGCGCGCGGCATCCAGGAGTCGCGCCGCGCGGGCGGGACCGTACACGGGTTCCACCAGCGCGCGGAACTTCTGGTCCAGCACGGCGTCCGGCAGCGGATTCTCCGGCGACCCCGAGGCGTGCTCGACGTGGGTGGCGACCTGCCGGCCGTCGGTGAGCGTGATCGTGACGTACGCCTCGTGCTCGGGGATCGCGGGATCGACCACCGCGGAGACCCGGGCGCGGACGGCGGCGATCACCGGGTCCGCCACGCGCGCGTCCGTGAACTGGGCATCGTGCCCGGCGCCGTCCACCAGCGCAGCCGCCGCGCAGTGCTGGAACGAGAACTTGCCCTCCAGGCCCGCGTGCGGGTCGGGACGGTTCATCAGCTCGAGCACCAGCGGGCAGACGCGCGCCTCGATCCGGGTGACGGCGTCCGGGGTGAGCGCGTGCTCGTTGCGCAGGCGGATCACGGCGTCCTGGATGGGGTGCGACACCACGCCGTTCGCGTACGGCTTCAGCCCGTTCCGCCGCAGCTCCCAGCGCGTGCCGAGGTCGGCGAGCAGCGCATCCTCGCTGTGACCGCCCGGTGACAGTACGGCCCAGAAGCCGCGGCGTCCGCCGAGGATGTCGGGCGCCGCATTGTGTCCCATCCGCGCGAGGTCGGCCGCCTGGTAGCCGTTGGCGGCCGCCTTCGCCGCGTGCATCGGCTTGCCGTCCGTGCCGAAGACCTCGCGCACCCCGCTCGCCTGCGTCCCGGCCAGGCCCAGTGCGTTCACCAGCGCCCCCGCGTCCAGCCCCATCACTCGCCCCGCGCCCGCGGCGGCGCCGAAGACGCCGACCGTGCCGGTGATGTGCCAGCCCGCGTCGTAGTGCCACGGGTGCACGGACATCGCGATCCGGCAGGCGACCTCCTCGCCCAGCGCGAAGGCAACCAGGGTGTCCAGGCCGCTGGCGCCCCGCTCTTCGGCGGCGGCGAGCACCGCCGGCCACGTGGGCGCGCTGGGGTGCAGCACCGTGGGGAAGTGCGTGTCGTCGTAATCCTGGAGGTGCGCGAGGAAGCCGTTGACCTGCGCCGCCAGCGCGGGGCTGGTGCGCAGGTCGCTGCCGATGACCGTGCTGCGCGGCGTCGCCCCCTCCGCCCGCGCCCACGCCACGAGGCGCCTCGAGGAGGAGTGCTCCGACGCCGAGATCGAGATCGCGATCACGTTGATGAGCGTGCGCTTCGCCTCGTCGATGGCGAACCGCGGCACGTCGCGGGTGTCGGCAACGAACTCGGCGAGCGAGCGAGTGGGGTTCATGGGATCTCCTTCATTCACGCGTGCCGGCCCCGGCGCTCGTATCCCGCGCGCCTACCACGATCCGCCACCGCCTCCACCACCACCGCCGCCCGAGAAGCCGCCCGAGAAGCCGCTGCCCCCGGAACCGCCGGGCGTCGAGGTCAGCGCGCCGACGCTGCGATCGGAGAAGTCGCTCATCGCGCCCGCCAGCGCCAGCGTGGTGAATGGGTGGGACGACACGTACCAGTCCGGTGCCGGCAGCGCGAGCCCCTCGAAGGCGCGCGCCCACTGCTCCGTCGCGCCGAACACGATCGCGTACGGCAGGTACTCGTAGAACAGTCCGGCCTGCTCCGCGAAGCGCGCGCGGTTCGTCTCCGCCTCGACGATGAACCGGCGGAAGCCCAGCACCCTGCGGTACGTCGCGGTGCCGGTGGCAGTGCGCGCGGGCATGCGCCCATGCAGCGCGAGCAGCACCAGGGCGCCGAGCACCAGCGGCAGCGGGACGATCCCCAGCGTGGTGAAGGCGGCCGTCGCGACGCACAGCGCGATCGACCCGGCGAGCGCGCCGAAGCCCAGGCCGAGCCACAGCGCACGCGCGTCCTTCGGGCTCCGGCGGTACCAGCCGCGCTCCACCATCCGCCGGTAGAGCGCGGACTGCACGTTCGCCATGCGCGTCGCGAAGTGCTGGCGGAGGTCGGAGAATTTCACCTCGTCGCCGTCCTCGAAGAGCCCGTCCATCAGCAGAGTCTCGTACGCTTCCAGCCCCTGCGATGGCTTCAGTCGCGTCAGCTTCCAGTCGGTGGAACCGAACCACCCGGACACCTCGATCTCCTCGATGCGGAGGTAGCCGCGCACGGCGAGATCGACGATCGTCGCGCTCACGTCCAGCGGGTGCGCGACCTCGTCCACCACCGTCCCGACCAGGCCGGGGCGCATGCCCTCAGGGGGCAGGTACTCCGTGGGGGTGACCGCGCCGCCCATCAACGGCACGCGGTCCTCCACGTCGTTCGCGGCGGCCGGGATCGCGGCCACCGGCTGACCTCGCCACTGGCGGTCGCGCCCGATGATCCAGACGAGGCGCGCGACCCCGGCGACTACCGCGAGCAGCACGACGGCCATCAGCACGATGCGGGGCGTGTCCACAGCGAATGCGCGCGCGGCGCTCCAGCGCTCCCGCAGGATCGGTGCGGGCTGGGGCACCGCGCCCTTCGGCAGCGCCACGACGATCGTCATCCCCTCGTACGCGTCGAGGCCGGCGGCGGCGAACACGGCGTGATCGCCCTCGACCGCCGCCTGCGCGCAGGGGGCGGCGGAACCATCGGGACCGGCGAAGCACGCGACCTTCGTGGGGGCCCGCGGCGCGCGCACTGTCACGGCGGCGCGCTCGATGGGCACCGCCCAGTCGTGGCCGATGATGTTCCAGTACAGCTCGTCGTGATCGGGGAAGCCGTTGAGCGTGCCGCGCAGGCGGTACGTCACCAGGTACGTATGCACCCCGGTGACGGTCCGATCCGGGTCGCCGATCTTGATGCGCGTCGTCCCGCCGAGATCCTCCAGCGTGAACGTGGCCGGGGTCCCCGGCGACGGCGAGGTGACCGAGAGCACCTCGAGCTCATACGCGCGGTCGTACCGGTCGTCGAAGCGTTGCCCGGTGATCACGTCGCGGTAGATCCCGTGGCGGCTCGCACCGTCGAAGTCGTAGACGATCGCCTCCTGGAACAGCACGTCGCCGGTCGCCTCGACCGTGGCGTCGATGGTGTACGAGAGGATGCGCTCGCCGGCAGCGGTGGCCGCGCGCGTCAGTAGCGCGAGGGACATCCCGGCGAGGAGGAGTGCAACCAGCAGCGCGCCGCCGATGCGACGCGAGCGGCGGGGGAACGGCGCGAGGCGCGTGCTCACGCCGCGAGCATAGCGCGGGCCGGTCGCGGCAGCGCGTGTGCCATCGCCCGGGCGGTCACGAGGCGTTACCCGAGCGCCTCGGCGGGGTTCGCCTGCACCATGCGGCGCACCTGGGCGTTGGAGAACCCGGCATCGAGGAAGCGCTCCATCCACGAGCCGAAGCCCGCGGGCGCCGGCGGATTGGTGGCCTGTCCGAGGTCCGTCGACAGGATCACGCGCTCCGGGCCGACTGCGCGCACATCCGCGATCATGGCTGCCGCCGCCTCGTCGCCGCCCGCGCGGAAGGAGTTGGTGCCCGCCTGCTCCACGAACGCGCCGAGGCTCGCGAGCTCCTGCTGGACCGCCAGCGGGATCCCGAACGGCGTCGCGTGCGACACGATAGAGCGGATGCCGCGGCGCCTCGACTCCCGCACGAGGGCGAGCGTCTCCGCCGGGGACAGGTGGCCGCTGCAGAGCGTGGCGCCGTGCTCCGCGATCAGGTCGAGGAGCTCGTGGCACACCGGCCGCAGCCCGCCGTCATCGAGGATCGTGATCGCCGCGGCGCGCGCATTCCACCGCCCGAAGTGATCGTGCGACCACGCGCTGTCGAAGGTGGGAAACCAGACGACGCGGGTGCCGATGCGCAGCGCGGCGTCCAGCGCGTCCGGGTTCAGCCCGCCCACCGCGTGATCCAGCACCACGGCCCCGTACAGGCGGGTCTCCGGTACCTCGGGCTGCAACGCCCACGCGAGCACCTGCGAGGGCAGCTCGTGGCTCTTCAGCACGATGCCCGCCATCCCCGCGTCGCGCGCTGCGTGCACCAGCGCGCGCGCGTCCATCCGCCGCTCCGCGAACGGATCCGGCGACCAGTGCGCGTGGACGTCGATGGCCCCGCGAAGCAGGTCCCGCGTGTCGTCCCGCAGCTCGGCCAGTCTCTCGGCGCGGTACGGCATGGGCGGTTCCTCCCGGCGAGCGTCGATGTGCGGGCGACCCGCCCGCGATCGAGCGGCGATGGCCGCACGATAGCAGCAACCCCGGGTGCCGGCAGCGGCTCCGGTGGCAGCGCGCGAGGTGCGTGCGCGCCACTGTGCGTACACTGATCCGGGCGCCTCTCGCGCCCATCACGACCGTCACGCAGCACAGGACTGAACGGGAGCCAGAACATGGCGGACTTGCCGCGCACCACGCTGGGACGCACGGGCCTGGAGGTGACGAAGCTCGGCTTCGGCGCCATGGAGTTGCGGGGCGCGCCTCGTGGCCCGGAGATCACCGACGAGACGGCCCGCGACGTGCTCAACGCCGTCCTGGACGCGGGCATCAACTTCATCGACACCTCGCCGGACTACGGGCGCAGCGAGGAGCTCATCGGGCGCTTCATCGCGCACCGCCGGGCGGAGTACTTCCTCGCCTCGAAGTGCGGCTGCGCCGCCGAGGGATTCGCGACGGGGGCGGCCAACGAGCACATCTTCACCGCCGCCAACGTGCGCGCCGCGGTGGAGCAGAGCCTGCGCCGCATGCAGACGGAGTACCTGGACCTCGTGCAGTTCCACCAGAGCCCCTCGCGGGCCGTGCTGGAGGCGGAGGGCGCGCTCGCCGAGCTGCAGGCGCTGCAGCGCGAGGGCAAAGTGCGGTTCATCGGCATGTCCGGCACCATCCCCGAACTCCGTGATCACATCGCCATGGGCGTGTTCGACGAGTTCCAGATCCCGTACTCGGTGATCCAGCGCGAGCACGAGCAGGTCATCGCGGAGGCCTCGGCGGCGGGTGCGGGCATCGCCATTCGAGGTGGCGCGGCGCGCGGCACGCCCGCGGACTGGGAGCACCGCGCGTACTACATGCTCCCCGGGTCGGCCCCGCGCGACCGCTGGGAGCAGGGCAGGCTGGACGAGCTCCTGGACGGGATGAGCCGCATCGAGTTCACGCTGCGCTTCACCCTGTCGAACCCGGACCTGGACACCACCATCGTGGGGACGCGGGACGTGGCGCACGTTCGCAGCAACGTCGAGATCGCGGAGAAGGGCCCGCTGCCGGCGGACGTGGTCGCCGAGGCCCGGCGCCGCCTCGACGCCACGGAGTCGCGCCCGGTCTAGGCGCGCCGGGTTCCGCCGCCGCGCCTCGGACGTTCGCCGCGCGTTACAGCCACTCGTGGCGCCGGAAGAGCACGAAGAGGGCGGTGGAGATTCCGGCGGTCAGCCCGACGGAGGTCAGGACACCCCAACCCTCGCCGAACCCAGGATAGGGGACGTTCATCCCGTAGAACCCGGTGATCAGCGTCGGTACGGCGATGATCGCGGCCCAGCTGGTCGCCTTCTTCATGATCTGGTTCTGGCGGTAGTCGCGCAGCGAGATGTTGGTCTCCACGATCGTGCTGACCAGGTCGCGGAGCGCATCCGTGGACTCCGAGACGCGAAGCACGTGGTCGTACACGTCCTGGTAGTACGGGTAGAGGTCCTCCGCGACCACCGAGTGCTCGCGGCGCATCAGCGAGCTCACCGCCTCGCGCATGGGGACGACGAGGCGGTGGAAGCGCACGAGCGCCTGCCGCATCTGGAACCAGCGGCGCTGCTCCGGGGGACTCAGGGGCCGCTCGGAGAAGATCCCCTCGCTCACCTCGTCGTAGTACTCGTCGAACGCCTGCACCGCCTCGAAGTAGCCGTCCACGATCACGTCCAGCAGCCCGTAGAGCAGGAAGCTGACCCCGTGCGCCGCGAGGTCGGGCGAACGGTCCCAGCGCTCGGTCACCGTGCGGACATCGAAGCCCGCGTTCTTGCGCACCGTCACGATCCAGCGCGCGTTGACGAAGGCGTCCACCTCCGTGTCACGCAGTTCGGCCTCCTCCGGGTCGACGGCGATCCAGTGCGTCGACAGGAAGAGGTGCGTCTCATAGCGATCGAGCTTGGGCCGCTGGTGCGGTCCCAGCGCGTCGTCCACCGCCAGCTCGTGCAGGTCGAGCTCGTCCGCGAGCCGCTCGAGGTCCGCCCGGTCCGGGTCCAGGAAGTCCACCCAGACGAAGGCGCCCGGCCGCGCGAGGTGCTCGGACACCTCGTCGAGCGGAAAGCCGGAGGCATCCAGCGCGCCGTTGCAATAGACGCGGGTCTGTATCGCGGACATGCGGCTCCCTCGCGGCGCTCTCGCGGCACCGGGCGCCCCGGTTCAGGCGCGCGGCCCCCCACGAGTGTGCACCCTCGTGCGGCCGGGAGGGAGGGCCCGGGCCGCGCGTCCGCCGCGCAACAGATCGCGGGCGATCGGGTACGATGCGGCCCCGGGATGGGCGAGCGTTTCGCGGCGCCGGGGCAGGGAGCGCACGAGATGACCGTCCGCATCGGGCTCAGCATGGCCCTGTTCCCCTTCTCCTCCCCGCGCGCCATGTGGCGCTGGGTCGAGGTCTGCGAGGACAGCCGTGTGGACTCCATCTGGCAGAACGATCGCCTCGTGTCCGCGGAGCCGTTCATGGAGCCGCTGACGGCGCTCGCCGCGCTGGCCGGGGGGACGGCGCGCCTGAAGTTCGGCATGAACGTGCTGGTCCTCCCCACGCGCGATCCGCTCGTCGTCGCCAAGCAGTGCGCGACCATCGACTTCATCAGCGGCGGCCGGTTCCTGCCGGCGTTCGGCGTCGGCGCCGACGCGGCGCCGGAGTGGCAGGCGACCGGCCGCGACGGCAGCCACCGGGGCGCTCGCTCCGACGAGGCGCTCTCGATCATCGCGCGGCTGTGGGCCGGCGAGGCGGTGACGCACCACGGCGCGCACTACCGCTACACGGAGGCGCGCATCGCGCCGCTGCCGGTGCAGCGCCAGCTGCCGATGTGGATCGGCGGGTCCAGCCCGGCGGCGATCCGTCGCACCGCACGCCTCGGCACGGGGTGGCTCGGCGGCAACCAGACGCCGGGCCAGGTCGCGCCGGTGGTCGCCGCGATCCGCGCCGCCGCGGTCGAGGCGGGGCGCACCATCGACGACGACCATTACGGCGCCGGGTTCGCCTTCCGCTTCGGCAGCATGGACGACGCCCCCGCGCAACGTGCCGCCGCCGCCATCACCCGGCGCCCCGGCGGAGGTGACCCGCGCGACTACCTGGCCGTGGGCGACGAGCAGGACATCCTGGATCGTGTCCGCGCCTTCCGCGCGGCGGGCGTCTCCAAGTTCGTCCTCCGCCCCCTGGGTGACGGCGACGACGATATCGTCGATCAGACCCGCCGCCTCATCGAGACGGTGATCCCGGTCGCGCACGCCCTGGACTAGGCGGGACGAGGCCGCGGCCCGCGGTGGTGCGCGGTACACTGCCTGCTCCACCTGCCCAGCCGCGCGGGATCGCTTGCCCGCGCCATTGACTGAGGGTTGCACATGGCTCCCACAACCAACTTCCGCGGCGTCTTCCCGATCCTCGCGACTCCGTTCCACGATGACGAGTCGCTGGACCTGGAATCGATGCAGCGGCTGGTGTCGTTCATGGCAAGGCTCGGCATGGACGGGGTCACGGTGCTCGGGGTGCTCGGAGAGTCCAACCGCATGACGGACGCGGACCGCGCGCGGATCATCACCGCCGCGGTCACCGCTGCCGGCGAGATGCCGGTGATCGCCGGTGCCAGCCACAGCGGCACCGGTGCCACCATCGACCTGTGTCAGATGGCGCAGGACCTCGGCGCGGCGGCGGTCATGGTCGCCCCCTCGTACGAGCCGATCCCGAGCGACGACCGCGTGTTGGATTACTTCTCCCGGGTGGGGAGGTCGATCGACATCCCGCTGGTCGCACAGGACCACCCCGCTTCGACGCAGGTGCACATGCCGATCTCCCTGCTCCTGCGGATGATCGAGGAGATTCCGGCGATCGCCTCGGTGAAGGAGGAGGGCGTCCCCACGCCGACCCGCGTCGCTGCGCTGCGGAAGGGGATGCAGCGGCAGGTTCCCGTGCTCACGGGCCTGGGCGCGCTGTACGGGCTCTTCGACCTGGAGCAGGGGGCCGCCGGGTTCAACACGGGCTTCGCCATCCCGGAAGTGCTCGTGGCGATGGTGCGTGCCGCCGAGGCCGGCGACTGGGCCACATCGCGGGCCGTCTACCAGCGCTTCCTGCCGCTCATCGTCTTCGAGCAGCAGCCCGGCGTCGCGATTCGCAAGGAGATCCTCCGCCGCCGCGGCCTCATCGCCTCCAGTCGGGTCCGCCACCCCGGCGCCGGGCTCACCGCCGAGGGCTCCGAGCAACTCACGAGGCTGCTCGACGCCACCCTCCCGGGCGTCGACCTCTCACAGCCGGTGGATCTGGGCGTCCCGGTCGCCTGACGCCGCCGCGCCCTCGCCCGAATCTGCCCGAACATCCCGCCCGTCCCGGGAGGCTGGACCGTAATCTGGTATTAGCCCACACTAACAGCAGCAGACAGCGACCACTATGAGGACCCACATGCCACGCCTGATTCTGGCCCCGGCGCTGATCGCGGTAGCCGCTCTCCTCGCCGGCTGCGGCGCGCCCTCCGGGCGCGCGATCGAGTTCACCGCGAGCGAGCAGGCGTGTGCCCCCGCCGCTGCGACGGCAGCGCCCGGCGAGCGCCTGGTGCTCCAGGTGGCCAACGAGAGCAAGGGCGACCGCGAGCTCGAAGGCATTGACGGCACGCGGTTCGAGGAGGTGGTGATCCCGGCCGGGAAGGTCCGCCGCATGGCCTTCACGATGCCGGAATCCGGCGCGGCGAGGTTCAAGTGCTACGCCCCCGGGGGCGCGGCGACGGTGATCGAGATCGCGCCCGCGAGGTAAGCGCGGGCTGGATGAAGCCGGCGAGGTGACATAACCGCCGGTCAGCCGCTCAGCAAGCAGGCAACACGCAGTACAGAACACGCAGTTACAGGAGCCGCCGGTGCTCTTCTCGTTCCTGGTCTCACTCCGCGAGGGATTCGAGATCGCCCTGATCCTCGCGATCGTCCTCGGCTACCTCGCGCGCACCGGGAACAGGCGCCACTTCCGCGACATCTGGGTGGGCACCGGGCTGGCCGTCGCGCTCACCATCGGCGTCGTGTTCGTGCTCCAGGCGACGGCCTCCGAGCTCTCGGGCACCGCGCGCGAGGCCTTCGAGGGCACGATCATGCTCGCCGCGGCCGCCACGCTGACCTGGATGGTGCTCTGGATGCGCCGCCAGGCGGTGAGCCTCGGCCGCGACCTGCGCACCGGCGTCGACGTCGCGCTCGCGCGGGGGTCGTTGTTCGCGCTGGCGGGTCTGGCGTTCTCGGCGGTGATCCGCGAGGGGATCGAGACGGCGCTGTTCCTCTTCGCCGGGGCGCGGGCGTCCGCCGGTTCGGCCGGCGAGTTCTGGGCCGGCGGGGCGATCGGCTTCGCTGTCGCGGCCGCCCTCGGGTACGCCGTCTACCGTGGCTCGCACCTGCTGCCGGTGCGCCAGTTCTTCACGGTGACCGGGGTGGTGGTGCTGGTGATCGCCGCCGGGCTGCTGTCCAACGGCCTCGCCGAGCTGCACGAGGCGCAGCTCATCCCTCAGCTCGGACCGCGCCCCTGGGACATGGATGCCGTCCTGTCGATCTCCAGCACCGCGGGGCAGTTCCTCCACGCGCTGGTCGGCTACGACCCCGCGCCCACCTGGGGACAGATCGTGCTCTTCTGGACGTACCTGGCCGGGGGGCTCGGCGTCTTCTTCACCATGGGCGGTGTCCGCGCCTCGTCGTAGCGCCGCCGGGGCCTCGCCTCGCGCTACCCGACTGAGCGGCGCGGCGAGGCGAGCGCCACGCCGATACGCATCACGATCACGCCGGCGAGCGAGGCGGTGGTGACCACGTACAGCCAACCGGCCGCCGGGATGCCGGTGTCCGTGCCGCTGGCCACGCTGTGCGCGAGCGCGAGCATCATGACACCGAACGACAGCGCGTGCAGCGCTCGCCACGCCGGGTAGGGCACGCGGGTCCGGATCCACGAACTGGCGACAATCACCGCGAGCCCGATCGCCGCGATCGTGCCGAGCGCCACCGGTCCGGTCAGCGTCGCCGAGACGAACGGGATGATCGCGGCCCACGGCGTGACGCGGGACTCCGCGTGTGTCACCAGCACGATGATGTGCAGGACCGTCGACACTACGGCGACGAGCGTCCACTCCTGATGGAAGTCCATGATCCACTTCTTCGAGACGAGCCCGCCTGCCCCGCCGGAGGAGACGAGCGCCCCGAAGCACATCGACAGCCACAGCGCGATGTAAGCGAGGAAGCCGAGGGCGCGCCCCGCCCACCACAGCAGCGGCTGCTCGGCAGTCGCCATCGCGCTCCACAGCTGGAGCATGGCGTACGTCGAGAGCACGCCGAGGCTCGCGAAGACCAGCACGTGCACCGGGACCGGCAGCGTCCACGGCCCGCGGCCGGCCTGCGGCGCCCCGTTCAGATGAGCCATTGTTCCATCCCGGCGGTCATCTCCCAGTGGCCGTCACGGAGGAAGAGCGCCTCCGCGCGCGCGGTGCTCAGCGCGGCCAGTCCCCGCGCCGGATCGGCGATCAGAGTCGTCGCGTGGACGTCGGCGAGCGTCGCGTCCCGGGCCACGACCGCGCACTCCACGATCGCGTGCCGCGCCGGCGCCCCGGTGGCGGGATCGATGACGTGGTGGGCGTCGGCGCCGCGGAGTTCCGTCGCGCCGCCCGCGGGCCAACGGCGGCGACGCGTGGATGAGGTGCACACGGCCGCGTCCGCGAGGCGCACCGCGAGGCCATCGCCCACGCCCACGACCCACGGCGCACCGCGCTCGTCGCGGCCCGAGGCGCGGATGTCGCCACCGCCGTCCACCACGTAGTCGCGGCAGCCGCCGCGCTCGATCGCCTCGGCCACGCGGTCCACCGTCCACCCCTTCGCGATGCCGCCGAGGTCGATCGTCCCCGATCCGTCCAGGCGGACCTCGTCATCGTCGAGGTCACCGCCGAGCATGATGCGCAGGGCCGCGAGCGGGGGCGCGAAGGTCAGGGTGCGCGTGGCCCCGCTGGCGAGCAGCTCGAAGCTGCGGTCGTATCCCGCGGCGTTCATCGCCGCGCCCACGCGCACGTCGAACGCGCCGTCCGTCGCGGCGTGCATCTCGAGCGCCCGCCGCACGATCCCCGCGAGCGCGGCGTCCCGACATCTGCGATCGCGGTTGAGCCGCGACACGGCCGAGTCCGGCAGGAAGCGCGAGAACCTCCGCTCCGCCGCGTGCACCGCCTCCTCCGCGGCGTCGAGGTCCGCGGGGCCGGCCGTGCCGATCCACCACTCGGTGTTCATCGCGCGGAAGACGCGGGGGGTCACGAGGCCCGCGAGCGCCGCACGACGACGCGCGGCATGGGCGTGGCGGCGGGCGCGGCAACGACGGTGGCTGTCGCGACGGGGACCGCCACTGGAGCGATCACCGGGGCCGTGACCGGTGCCGCGGCCGGCGTGGTGACTGGAGCGGTGCCTGGAGCCGCGGCGGCCGCCGGTGTCGCCACACCCGCGTTCGCCGACGCGACCGCGGCGGCGGGGGCCGGTGTCGAGGTCCCCGGGGCGCCCGGTGGCTGTGACACCGGAGCGACAGACTGCGCCGCGAAGGCGGGTGCGTTGATCTGAGCCGTGTCGCTGGAGGTGTCCACCGGGGGTGCGCCCTCCACCTGGATGACGCCCACCCATGCGGCGGCGAGCGTCGCAGCGGAGCCCGCCGCCACGGCCAGGCGCGCCATGGTCTTGCGTTCCTGCGCGGCGCTCATCAGTCGCGCTCCCGGCGGAAGAGGCTGGTGCGGTGCTCCCGCTCCTCGTGCTCGTGTTCGTCGTCGTCCGCATCATCCTCGTGCTCGCGGCTCAGGCTGCGCGCGCTGGCCGGGGCGACGGTCACGACCTCCACGGGGCCGGTCGCCGTCTCCACCACCGTCGAGCTGACCACCTGCTCGCCGGGCTGCAGCGTGGCCGCCGGGACCACCGTCGCGGGGCTCGTCCTGTCTGCGGCGGCCGCGCCGGTGATGAGGCCGGCCGGGAGGACGCCCCCCGTGGCCTCCACGGCGGTCCGCCCCCGGTCGAGCCCGAGCCCGAGCGTGGCGCCCGTGGCCACAACGAGCGAGGCGGCCACGACGGCGCCGGCGATGGCGTAGGTGACTCCGACGGACTTGTTCATGGGGGACCTCCGTTCCTTGGAACGATCGTGCGCCCCCGGCGTTGGGGGTGTCTGTGTGCGGGATGTGGATCCTCACATCTCCGCGATCCCCGCCACCGCACGCGATCGCGCCCGTTCTCGCCGGTGCTCGCGCGACCGGGCTCACATCCCGCTCAAACCATCCCGGCGGTACCCTCCGCGCATGCGAATACTCGTCGCCGAGGACGATCAGCGTCTCGCCCGCATCGTGAAGCGCGGGCTCGAGGGCGACGGGCACGTGGTGGACGCGGTCCACGACGGCGATGCCGCCCTCGTCGGCGGCCTCGACCCCGCGTACGACATCCTCGTGCTGGACGTCATGATGCCCGGGATCGATGGCTTCGAGGTCGTGCGCCGGTTGCGTGACCGGCAGGTCTCCACCCCGGCGCTGATGCTCACCGCCCGCGGCGAGTTGGAGGACCGCGTGCGCGGCCTGGACAGCGGTGCGGACGACTACCTCGTCAAGCCGTTCGCGTTCGAGGAGCTGTCGGCGCGCATCCGCGCCCTCGGGCGTCGATCGACCGTGCAGCAGCCGACGCTCGTCGCCGGTGACCTGGAGCTCGACGTCGTCAGGCACGAGGTGCGCGTGCGCGGGGACCGCATCGACCTCTCGCCCACGGAGTACCGGTTGCTGGAGGTGCTGATACGCAATACCGGGCGCGCGCTCTCGCGCCCGGTGCTGCTCTCGCGCGTCTGGGGGTACGAGGACGAGCCGGAGTCCAACGCGGTCGACCTCTACGTGCACTACCTGCGCCGAAAGCTGCGCGACGCCGTGCGCATCTCCACGGTGCGCGGCGTTGGCTATCGCCTCGACGAGGCGCCGTGAGCCGCCGCCGGTGATCCGTCGCGCCCGGCTGCGACTCACAGTGTGGTACGCGGGGGTCTTCGTGGTGATGCTGGTCGTCCTCGGCGGGGCGGCGTATCTCACCATGCGGCGCAGCCTAGAGGCGGAGGTCGATCGTGGCGTGCGCACCGTGGTGGATGGGATGCGCAGCACGGAGATCGAGCTCAACGATCGAGGATCGAGCGCCGAGCGCGAGTACCACGGCGAGACGGCGGACGTCTTCGTGCTCATCGTGCGCCCGGACGGTCGTCTCGCTGCCAACCCGAACCGCGTCGAGCCCGATCACTTTCTGCCGCCTGCGCTGGTGCAGGCCGCGATCGCCGGCCGGCCCGGGTGGGCAACCGTGCACGACGATCATGAGTCGTTCCGCCTGTACGCGGCGCCGCTCACGCGGCGCGGTGCGCCCGCCGGGGCGATCGTGGGCGGGCGCAGCCTGTCCGCGCACGAGCGCGACCTGACAGCGCTGCTCGTGATCCTCGGGGCGTTGGGCGTGATGGGCACGGCGATGGCCGTGGGCGGTGGCTATCTCCTCGCCGGGCGCGCACTGCGCCCGATCGGCCTCGCGTACGAGCGCCAGCGCCGCTTCGTGGGCGACGCTTCGCACGAGTTGCGCTCACCGCTCGCGGTGATCCGCGCCTCGTCCGAGCTCCTCCTGCGCGAGTCCCTCCCCCCGGCGCAACGCGAGTCGGTCGAGGAGATCCGCGATACCTCCACCGAGGCCGCCGCGCTGGTCGACGACCTGCTGACGCTCGCGCGCCTCGACCACGAGCCGCCGGCGGCGACCGGCGAGCGCACCGACCTCGCGAACTCGGCCGGCGAGGTGCTGCGGCAGATGCAGCCGCTGCTCGATGCGCACGGCACCGCCGTGGTGACGCAGCTCGAAGCGGCGCCGGCGCGCTGCTCGGACCTCGATGCCCGCCGCGTGCTGCGCGCGTTGATCGAGAACGTGATCGCGCACACCCCGCCCGGGACCGCGCTGGAGGTGGCGAGCGGCGTGGCGGGCGGGTGGGCGATGCTCCGCGTGCGCGATCACGGGGCGGGCGTGCCCGGGCCCGCGCTGGACACGCTGTTCGAGCGCTTCACGCGGGTTGATCGGGCGCGCACGCCGGGCAGCGGCTCCGGGCTCGGCCTCGCCATCGTCTTCGCGCTCGTGCGCCGCCGCGGCGGGCACGTCGATGCTCGCAATCACCCCGGGGGCGGCCTCGAGGTCGAGGTGCGGCTGCCCGTCGCGCCGTAAGACGGGGCGCGCGGCGAGGGGCGCTACGCGAGGCCCGCGAGGCGTGGAAAGTTGGGCTCGGCGTGGGGGATCGGGGGCAGCTCCCACGTCCCCGTGCCCACCGGCCGGATCTCGCGATCCACGCGCACGTCCAGCAGGTAGGGCCGGTTGGCGGCGATCGCCGTCTCCAGCGCGCCCTCGAGGTCGGCCGCGCGGTCGATGCGCACGCCGTCCGCCCCCATCGAGCGCGCCATCATCGCGAAGTCGGGGCTCAGGAGCTCGCCGGTCGCCTGGTTCTGGAAGCTCGTCGAGTGTTCCTCGCCGAACATCCCGATCTGCATGTCGCGGATCGAGGAGTAGCCGTAGTTGTTCCACACGACCCACACGGCGGGAATGGCGTACTCCACCGCGGTGGCGATGATGTGCGGCGTCATCATGAACGACCCATCGCCGACCACGGCGATCGCCGGGCTCTCCGGCTCCGCCAGCTTCGCGCCGAGGATCCCGCAGGTGGCGAAGCCCATGGAGGCGAAGCCCCAGGACTGCAGGAGGTGCCTCGGCTGTCGCGCCTTCCAGAGCTGCACCATCCAGTTGTGGTGCACGCCGACGTCCGTGGCGACGAGCGCGTGCGCGGGGATCACGCGCGCCATGCCGGTGACCAGCCGCTCCGGGCGCAGCGGCTCCTGCTCGGACGCCGTGAACGGCGCCTGGTAGCGATCCCAGATCGCGCGGGCCTCGTTCAGCTTGCCCACCCACTCCGTGTACGTCTTCGGCGTCTCCAGCCGCTCCGCCGCGCGCCGCACCAGGGTGTCCAGGCTCGCCCCCGCGTCGCCGAGGATCCCCAGTGTGACCGGGTAGTTGCGCCCGATCTCCTGGGGGTCGTTGTCGATCTGGATCAGCTTCGTGGGCGGGATGGTCAGCGTGTAGCCGTTGATCCACGCGCTGGTGGTGCGGTCGTCGAAGGAGCAGCCGAGCGCCAGCAGCACGTCGGCCTGCCGGGCGGCCTCGTTCGCGGCGTACGGGCCGTTGCGCCCGATCGCGCCGAAGGCCAGCTCGTGCGTCTCGTCGATGGTGCCCTTCCCGTTCGGGCTGGTCACCACCGGGATGCGCAGGTACGAGAGCAGCTCCATCAGCGACGCGCTCGCCTCGCCGATCAGCCCGCCCTGGCCCACCAGGATCACCGGGCGCTGCGCGTCCAGCAGCATTTCCAGCGCCCGGTCCAGCGCGGCGGGATCGCCGGGGAAGCGCTGGTGCACCGGCGGGTCCGGCGTGGCGAGGTCGACCTCGGCGCTCTCCTGGAACACGTTGAGCGGCACGTCGATGTTCACGGGACCGGGCCGGCCAGTGCGCAGCAGGCCGAACGCCTGCTTCATGGCCAGCGGCAGCATCTCCACGCGCGTCGGCTGGAAGGACTTCTTGACCAGCGGGCGGATCACGGACGGGAAGTCGCCCTGGAAGTAACGCCCTGTCTCCTGGAACGGCATGCGGTTGAACTGCGTCGTCGGCACGTTCCCCGTGATCGCGAGGAACGCCGAGGAGTCCATCATCGCCCCCGCGAGCGCGACCGGGAGGTTGCACGACCCGGGCCCCGAGGAGGTGAACGTCACCACCGGCTGGTGCTTCACCTTGTAGTACGCGTCGGCCATGTACCCCGCGGCCTGCTCGTGGTGCACGGAGATCGTTGCGATCGCGTCGCCTGCGTCGCGCACGGCGTCCAGGAAGCCGATATTGCCGTGCCCGCCGACGCCGAAGAGGTACGGGACTTCCTCCTTGATCAGGTAGTCGACCATGATCTCGGCGCCCTTGTATGAGCGTGCCATCGCGGTCCTCTCTCGGGTCCGGTGCCTCGCGTGGCGCTCCCCGGATGCGGCGCACCCGTTGCCGGGAAGCGTAGGATCGCCCGATCTCGCGCACAAGGCGTCACGCACGAGTAACGCGCCCTCGCGCGGGACGGCGGGGCGGCAATGCTACCGCGAGCCGGGCGCGATCCCGCGCACCGCCGTCTGGATCGCGTAGACGCTCGTCGCCGCCGTCATGAAGAGCGTCGCGAAGCCCTCGCCGCCGAAGGTGAGGTTGGCCGCGTGCTCCTCCATCTCGAACGCCCCGAGGTAATCGCCGTCAGCCGTGTGCACGGAGATGCCGCCGGCGCCGGTGGTCCAGAGGCGGCCGTCCGTGTCCACCTTCATCCCGTCCGGGTTTCCTCGACGCGGGTCACCGCGCTGGTCCACGAACAGCGAGCGGGCGCCGAGCGAGAGGTCCTCGTTCATGGCGTAGCGCCAGATCACCCGCTCCGCGGAATCGTTGATGTAGAGGGCAGACTCGTCCGGCGTGAAGCACAGGCCGTTGGGCTGCGTGAAGTCGGAGGGCGCCAGCAGGTGCAGCGACCCGTCCGGGTCGATGCGGTAGACGCCCTGGAAATCCAGCTCCTGCTTCTGCCCCCGTGCCCCCAGCGGGGGTTCGCGGCCGGTGTCCGCGCCGTAGCCCGGGTCGGTGAAGAAGATCGCCCGGGAGGAATGCATCACCACGTCGTTCGGGCTGTTGAGCGCACGCTCGCCCCAGTGGTTCGCCAGCGTCTCGGCGGTGGAGGGCGAGTCGTAGGGGATACGTGCCACGCGGCGGCCGCCGTGCTCGCAGGCGATCACGTTCCCGTCCCCGTCCAGCGTCAGCCCGTTCGCCCACCCGCTCGGCTCGCGGTAGACCTCGGCCTCGGACTGGTCCGGGCGCCAGCGGTGGGTCCGGCTGCTGGGGATGTCGCTGAACAGCAGGGCGCGGTCCGACGGCACCCAGACGGGGCCCTCGGTGAATCCGAATCCACCGCAAAGCTTGCGCTCAGTGCCGATGAGAAGTGATGAGATTCCGCGGTCGTCCTGTACGTCCATAGTGCGGGGATTCTGCCACAACCTGCGCCCCCACGTTTGAGGCCCGATCGAAGCGTGACCAAAGTCCCGAGTGCCCTCCGCAATTCCCGGTGTACGGTCGCACGACAGGTTCAAACGTCCCATATGCACCCGGAGGCACGATGCTCGGCGTATCCCAACTGCTCACCGGCGAGGCCACCGAGGGCGATGCACTTCGCTACGGGCGCCACAGTGGGCGCCTCCCGGCGAATCTCCTTCACTACTCGGCAGACAAGCGGCCGGTGGTGGTGTGGACCTCCACCCGAACGTGCAATTTGCACTGCGCCCACTGCTATACCGACTCGTTCGACGAGCGATACCCCGACGAGCTGACCACCGAGGAGGCGTTCGCGATGGTCGATGACCTCGCCGACCTCGGATCGCCGGTACTCCTGATCTCCGGTGGCGAGCCCCTGCGCCGGCACGACCTGTTCGAGGTGGCGGCCCACGCCCGCGAGCGCGGGATGCGCGTGGTGCTCTCCACCAACGGCACCCTGATCACGGATGAGATCGCCGCACGCCTGAAGGACGTCGGGGTCTCGTACGTCGGCATCTCCATCGACGGGCGTCCGGCCACGCACGACAAGTTCCGGGGCATGCGTGGGGCGTTCAACGCCTCCATGTCTGCGATCGCCAGCTGCCAGCGGGTGAACCTCAACGTCGGGCTGCGCTACACGCTGACGCGCGCCAACATCGCCGACCTGCCGTGGCTGTTCGACCTGATGGTGGAACGCGACGTGCACCGCCTCTGCGTCTACCACCTGGCGCCCACCGGCCGCGGCGCGAAGCTGCACGACTTCGCCCCGTCCTCCGAGGAGAGCCGGGCGGCCGTCGAGCTGATCTTCACGCGGACGCGCGAGCTGAGCGCCACCGGCTTCCACATGGACGTGCTGACTGCCGACAACCACGCGGACGCCGCCTTCCTCTCGCTCTACCTCGCCCGCACCAACCCGGAGCGCGGCGCCAGCGTCCACCAGATGCTCGCGTGGAATGGCGGCAACCAGTCCGGACAGGCGATCGCCTGCATCGCCCCGAACGGCGATGTCTACGCCGACCAGTTCTGGCGCTGGCGCACGCTGGGCAACATCCGTGAGCGCAAGTTCAGCAGCATCTACCGCGACGACCCGCCGGAGCTGGTGCGACAGCTCCGCGACCGCACCTCGCTGCTGCCTGAGCGCTGCCAGCAATGCGCGTTCCTGGACGTCTGCAACGGGAACTTCCGGTCGCGCGCGGAGGCCACCAGCGGCGAGCTGTGGGGCATGGACCCGCTGTGCTACCTGACAGACGACGAGGTCGCGCATGGCCTCGCCGCGGTGAATGGAGTCGCCGATGGTCGCCGTTGATCGCACGCCGGGCGCGCATCCGGCCACACATCCGGCCACGGGGGACCGCCCCAAGCCCGAGCTGATGAGCGTCGACTTCAACGAGCGCCCGTTCACCGTCGCGTGGGAGATCACCCGCGCCTGCGCCCTCGCCTGCGTGCACTGCCGCGCGGAGGCTCAGCCGCGCGCGCACCCCTGGGAGCTCACCACCGCCGAGGCCTTCCGCCTGATCGACGACATCGCCGAGCTCAACCCGCCGGTGCTGGTGCTCACCGGCGGCGACCCGCTCATGCGCCGTGACCTCTACTCGATCGTCGAGCGTGCCGTGGACCGCGGGCTCCGCGTCTCGGTCTCGCCCACCACCACGGCGCTGGCGACGCGCGCCCGCCTCGAGCGCCTGCGGGACCTGGGCATCCAGATGGTGCACGTCAGCGTGGACGGCGCGGACGCCGCCACGCACGACACCTTCCGCGGCGTGGAGGGCACCTTCGCCCGCGTGATGAGCACGCTGGACATCCTGCGTGACCTGGGCGTGGGCGTGCAGGTCGGGAGCACGGTCGCCCGCCACAACGTCCACCAGCTCCCCGCGATGGCCGAGCTGATGGCCTCAAAGGGCATCCGGGTCTGGAACGTCTTCTACCTCGTGCCCACGGGCCGCGCGCGCCTGGAGCAGATGATCACGCCCGAGGAGGCGGAGGAGTCGTGGCGCTGGCTGGTGGAGCTGGGCCGGACCGCGCCGTTCACCGTGCGCACCACCGCCGCGCCGCAGTTCCGCCGCACGATGATGATGGCCGTGGACCGTCGGGGCGGCGAGATGCGCCTCACCGGCGCGGGGTACCAGATCCGGGAAGCCCCGTCCGGTGTCGAAACGCGCGGCGTGAACGACGGCAAGGGCTTCGCGTTCATCGACCACCTGGGGAACGTGTGCCCCTCGGGCTTCCTGCAGATTTCCGCCGGGAACGTCCGGAATCGCTCCCTCAAGGAGATCTACCGGGATTCGCCACTGTTCAAGAGCCTCCGCGACCCCTCCGCGCTGAGCGGCCAGTGCGGCCGCTGCCGGTATGCTGAGCTCTGCGGCGGCTCCCGCGCGCGCGCCTACGGGGTCACTGGCTCATACCTCGGCGACGATCCACTCTGCACGTTGGATGCCGAGGCCAGAGAACGCACCGACCAGGGAGGCGCGCGATGAGCGACCGAAACCAGTACATACTCGAGGAGTCACAGGTCCCCACGCGGTGGTACAACATCGCCGCCGACCTGCAGAACCCCCCGTCGCCGCCGCTGCACCCCGGCACGGGCCAGCCCATCGGCCCCGATGACCTGGCGCCGCTGTTCCCGATGGCGGTGATCGCGCAGGAGGTTTCCGCCGAGCGCTGGATCGACATCCCGAAGCCGGTGCAGGACGTGTACCGCACGTACCGCTCCACCCCGCTGATCCGCGCGCACCGCCTGGAGCGCGCGCTGGGGACGCCCGCGCACATCTACTACAAGTACGAGGGCGCCTCGCCCATCGGCTCGCACAAGATCAACACCGCCGTCGCGCAGGCGTACTACAACAAAGAGCAGGGTGTGAAGCGCATCACCACGGAGACCGGCGCGGGCCAGTGGGGATCCGCGCTCGCCTTCGCCTGCCGCATGTTCGACATCGATCTCAAGGTCTACATGGTGAGAGTGTCGTACGAGCAGAAGCCGTACCGCAAGGCCCTGATGCACCTGTACGGCGCCGAGATCGTCCCCAGCCCCAGCCGCGACACCAACGCCGGGCGCACCGTGCTGGCTGCCGACGAAACCTCGCGCGGATCGCTCGGCATCGCGATCAGCGAAGCGGTCGAGGACGCGGCGACGCGCGAGGACACGAAGTACTCGCTGGGCTCCGTGCTCAGCCACGTGCTGCTGCACCAGACGGTGATCGGCCAGGAGGCCATGCTGCAGATGGAGATGGCCGGCGAGGAGCCGGACGTGGTCATCGGCTGCGTCGGCGGCGGATCGAACTTCGCCGGCCTCGCCTTCCCGTTCATGCGCGCACGGCTCACGGGCGGATCGAAGATGCGGTTCCTCGCCGCGGAGCCGGCCGCGTGCCCCACGCTGACGAAGGGCATCTACGCGTACGACTTCGGCGACTCAGTGGGGCTGACGCCGCTGGTGAAGATGGACACCCTGGGCCACTCGTTCATGCCGCCCGCGATCCACGCCGGTGGACTGCGCTACCACGGCATGGCGCCGCTGATCAGCCAGCTCCACCGCGAGGGGCACATCCAGGCGGTCGCGCACCCGCAGACCGCCGTCTTCGAGGCGGCCGTGCAGTTCGCCCGCACGGAGGGCATCGTCCCCGCCCCGGAGTCGTCGCACGCGATCCGCTCCGCGATCGACGAGGCGCTGGACGCGAAGGTGAAGGGTGAGCCGCGGGTCATCCTCTTCAACCTTTCGGGCCACGGCTTCCTGGACCTCGGCGCGTACGAGCAGTACTTCAACGGCGAGCTCGAGGACTACGAATACCCGAACGAGCTGGTGGAGGAAGCCCTGAAGATGCTTCCGCGTCCCGCCGGGGCGTCGTAGCCCGCGATCTCGCGGTACCGGGAGCGTGAGATGACGTCGCCACGCTCCTCGGTGCTGGCCGACACGGCCCGGGCCCAGCGCCGCGTCGCGCCCCTGATGGCGGCGGCGATCGTCTCGCTGCTCGCCGGCGTGTGGGCCGGGCTCGCGCGCATCGGCTGGGCGCTGCCGGCCGCGGACGGCGACCTGATGATGCGGCACGGCGCGCTGATGGTGGTCGGCTTCGCCGGCACCGTGATCGCGGCGGAGCGCGCCGTTGCCATCCGCAGCGTCCCCGCGTTCGCCGCGCCCGCGATGAGCGCGCTGTGCGGCCTGTCGCTCGTTCTCGGCGCCCCGGCGGCGTGGCCGCCCGCCCTCGCCGCCGCCGCCGCGGTCGCCTACGCCGTGAACATGGCCACGTTGCTCATCCGGCACCGCGCCCTGCCGGCGGCGATCATGCTCGCCGGATCGTGCTGCCTGGTGGTCGCGGCGATCGCATGGTGGACCGCCGCCGGCCTGCCGCGCGTTGTGCCGTGGTGGATCGCGTTCCTCGCGCTCACCATCGGCGCGGAGCGCCTCGAGTTGCTGCGCTTCCAGCGCGTCGAGGGCATCGCGCGGCTCTCGGGCGTGGCCAGCATCGCGCTGGTCGTGCTGGGGCCGGCCGTCGGGCTCGCGGACGCGCAGGCAGGGGCTCGCCTGCTCGGCGCGGGCCTCGTCGTCGCTGCGGTGTGGCTGCTGCTCCGCGACGGCGCGCGGCGCACCGTGCGCTCCACCGGAGTGACGAGGTTCATCGCCGTCGGTCTGCTCTCCGCGTACGCGTGGCTCGCCGTCTCGGGGGCGCTGCTCCTCGCGTGGGGGATGCCTCCGGCGGGGTTCGCCTACGACGCCGTGCTGCACGCGTTCTTCATCGGCGTCGTCTTCGGATCGATCATCGCGCACGAGCCGATCATCGCCCCCTCGGTGGGAGGGTTCGGGTTCCGCTACTCGGCGCTGCTGTACGCGCCGCTCGCATTGCTCGACGCGGGCCTCGTGCTGCGCATCGCTGCCGACATGGCGGCGAGCGGCGAGGCCCGCCGCTGGGCGGGGCTGCTCCAGTCCGTGGCGATCCTCGCCCTGCTCGGCGTCAGCGCGCGCTCGATCCTGCTCGCGCGCCTTGATGCCGTTCGCGAGATGCGCGAGGCGCGTGGCGGCTAACGCGCGGGCGCTCCCGCGGGCACCTCGCTCGCCTCGCCGAGCGCCATCACGTGGGTGACGATGGCGACGAGGATCGCGATGCCGAGCACCGGCGTGGCGATCTCCTTCGTCAGCGGTGAATCCAGCAAGAGGCCCGCGAGGAACCCGATGAGCCCGAGGTTCAGCCCGGCGAACACCACGTGGCTGACGACCGCGGACACCGGGCGCCGGAACGTGGTGATCACCGCGAGGATGCTGTTCGTCATCACGCCGATGAAGATCGAGTGGTCCAGCGCCAGCAGCACGTTCAAGGGCGGGGCGAGCTCCTGGGAGAAGTAGTTCACGACCAGGTACACCAGCAGCGAGATGTTGACGATCAGGAAGACCAGCGCCATCGCGCCGTGGCGTGCCGGTCCGGCGTCGGCCAGGCGTCCCGCGGCGGCGGCCAGCGGGCCGCGCAGCCGCACGATCAGGATCGCCAGGCCGATCACCTCGAACGGGATGCCGAGGCTGACGAGCGCGGTGACCTGGAGCAGCAGCCCGATCATCGCGATCAGCCCGCCGAGGAACGGCAGGCCGACCTGCAACCACCCGGCGATCCCGGCGCGCCGGGTGACCGACATCGGGTCGAGCACCCACTCGATGAACGCCATCCCGACCGGGACGAGGAAGCCGACCACCATCGCCGCGGGGTGCGCCTCGGCGGCGGTGGCGGGCACGACGTTGGCGCCATTCGCGAGCCGGAGGCCGAGGAGCACGCCCAGCACCGCCCCGATGACCGACATCATGATCGCTGCGAGCACCGCCACGTGCGGCACGCTCAGCGTGCGCCCGGGGAGCTGCCGGAGGACCCAGACGAAGACGGCCGCGATCGTGAGCAGCACGAGGCCGCCGAGGATCGGCCGGAGCACGCCGGTGGTGGTCAGGAAGGCGAGGGCGTACGCGGTGATGCTCGCCGGAGCGGCGATCGCGAGCATGGAGACGTACGAGCGACCCTCGGCCGGCCGGTCCCCGAGGGCGAAGAGCCAGAACGTCGCGGCGAGGACGCTCATCGTGATCCACCCCAGCGTCCCGGCGTGGACGTGGGTGAGCAGGGTCTTGCGGTCGAAATCGACCAGGTCGGTGCCGTTCAGGATCCCGACCACCACGGTGAACGTGAACAGCACGAGGGCCGATCGCAGGAGCATCCTGACTTCGCGAGCGTGCGGGCTGGTGGGCATGTGCCGTCTCCCTCGATGTGCGTTGCGGGCTCCACGTGCGTGCGACCCCCGTCGGCCGACGTATAGCACACATAATTCCACTGCAACAAGTGAAAGAACTGCCGGAACTTCTCCAACGGCGCGGTAGGCGTCCGGAAATCGCCGGGCAGCCGGGACGGCGGGCGCCTCAAGACACAGGAAGCGGGGCGCCTCAGGCGCCCCGCTCTTCGTCGATCGCATGAGCCGGGTCGGGTACTAGCGTCCGAGGGTGATCGATCGCCCTTCCGCCGATGACCGCTCCACCGCGTCGATCAGGCGGTGGCGCGTCACCGCAAGGTCGAAGTCGGGCTCGAACGCTCCGCTCGAGGTGAACGCATCCGCGAGGCGCGCGTAGCCCTGGGCCACGTTGCGCGGCGCCCCGGCCGGGGTCCCCTCCGGCGTGACGACGTACTCGGCGGGGGGCTGGACCTCGGCGACCGCCTCCTTGCCCCGGCCGAGGTACAGGCGGTTCGGCCCCGTCGACAGCGCGCCGCCGCTCTGCAGGATCAGCACCCCCTCGCGCCCGTACACCTCGAGGCGCGTGCCGCTGGCGCCCACGGGCACCGCGGCGACCTGGACCGACACCTCGGCGCCGCTCTCCAGGCGTCCGGCGATGCTCACGGCATCCGGCGAGTCCACCGGCACGTCGATGTTGTTGTCGGTGTCACGCCACGTCTTGATGCGCGTGACGGCGCGGGCCGAGAGCTCGGCGAACTCGCCGAGGACGGTGCACATCGCGTCGATGCCGTGGCCACCGGCGATCGTCAGCGTGTTCGCGCCGTTCGCGCGGTCGCGCTGCCACAGCCGCCCGGCCCCGCGCTCCAGCGCCGCCCCGCCGATGATACTGAGATTCGCCGCGAGCACCTCGCCGATCTGTCCCTGCGCTACCACGTCCCGCGCGTAGCGCACCGCGGGGTCACTGCGCCCCTGCAGGCCGACGATCGTGCGCACGCCGCGCTCGCGGGCGTAGTTCGCCATCTCCTCGGCCTCGGCGAGGTTGGCGCCCAGCGGCCACTCGCAGAACACGGGCTTCCCCGCGCGCAGGCCCGCCATCACCAGCTCGCGGTGCCACGGCACGCGCACGCACACCACCACCAGGTCCACGTCCGGGTGCGCCGCCATGTCGTCGATGTTGTGGAAGGCGAGCTCCGCGCCGAACGCCGCCGCGGACGCGCGCGCGGTGTCCTCGTGCGCCGTGCAGACGGCCTTCAGTTCGTAGTCCGGCAGCGCACGGAGCGCCGGGACGTGGGCGTTCGCACCCCAGCCGCTGCCGCCCGGGGTCACCGTGGCCCCCACGATCCCGATGCGAATCTTCCCCGCCATGGCGTTCTCCCTCGTGCGCTCTCCTGGAGCGTGGGGAGTATAGGCAACGGCGGCGTCCCGCGCCCGGCCCGCACAAACCGCGCCGGGAACGCCCAGAGCCCCGGCGGCGTTACCCTGAAGGCGGACGGCGGGTGAGGAGGCTCCGGTTGATACGAGAACTCCTGTACGGCGTCTACGAGCGCCAGCTGGAGCGCCGCATCCGTTCCGGCCCCCTGCCGCGCCACGTCGGCGTGATCCTGGACGGCAATCGCCGGTACGCGCGCCGCATGGGCTACGCGCAGCTGACCGACGGTCACGTGCGTGGCGCCGACAAGGTCGAGGAGCTCGTGGGCTGGTGCGATGACCTCGGCGTGCCGATCGTCACGCTGTGGGCGCTCTCCACGGACAACCTCAACCGCCAGCCAGAAGAGCTCGCCGCGATCTTCGGGCTCATCGAGCAGAAGGTGGAGTCGTTTAGCCGAAACCCCGACCGCACGCGGCAACGGCGCGTACGCGTCGTCGGCCGCCGCGAGCTGCTGCCGGACTCAACGCGCGCGGCGATCGAGCGGGTCGAGGAGGCCACGGCGGACAAGGGGCCCAGCGAGCTGCTGGTGGCGATCGGCTACGGCGGCCGCGAGGAGATCACTGACGCGGTGCGCCGCATGATCGCCGACCGCATTCGCGGCGGCGACTCGCTCGAAGGCATCGTCAGCAACCTCGAGCCCGATGAGATCAGTCGCTACCTCTACGCGCCGGACATCCCCGACCCGGATCTCATCATCCGCACCTCGGGCGAGCTGCGGCTGTCCGGGTTCCTGCTGTGGCAGAGCGCGTACAGCGAGTACTACTTCTGCGACGTCTTCTGGCCGGAGTTCCGGCGCATCGACTTCCTGCGCGCGCTGCGCTCCTACGCGAGCCGGGAGCGCCGTCGGGGGCGCTGAGGCGTGGCGCGGAGGGCTTGGTCTCCGGTAGCAGGTGTCGCAACGCTCATGTGAGTGGACCGCATCGGGAAGGACGCACATGCCCCTCGACGAACCGACGGACGCGGATCGCGAGCGGGCGACGAACGCGAGCCTGCAACGAATGTGGAGGTACGTGCGCGCATTCGCCGAGAAGAGCGGCACGTCACTGCATCCGCATCCCGAGATCACCGAGTTCCTGGTCATCGGTCTCGCACGCCACATCGATCAGCTCGGCCGCCCGCTCTGCCCGTGCAACTTCTACGAGGACAAGTCACAGGAGGCGAGGTCCAGCGAGTGGATCTGCGCCTGCGACGAGATGCAGCGGTACAAGTACTGTCACTGCATGCTCTTCGTGAACCAGGAGGGGCTGCCCATCACGGAGTACCTGCCGGGAGGCCACGAGGGGCGCGAGGCGTACGGCATCGTGCCTGATCCCGATCCCACGCGCGGGCGCGCGCTCGGGCGCCTGGAGGCCCGGCGCGGGCACGAACTTCACAAGGGGCGTGCAGAGTAGAGCGGCCCGGTCTATCCCTCGGCCGGAGCGCTCGCCTCGAGCCCCAACTCGGCGCCGTGGCGCAGGGTGCGTATGGCCACGACCTTCGACCACGAGAAGCGCCGCACGAAGCCCGGCTCTCCCGGCTGCGGCCCGTCGAGGGTTGAGATGAGTGCGCGCAGCGATCGTTCGGACGGCCTCGTGGGACCGAGCACGCCGTACAGGCGGCGCTCGGTCGCGGGGCCCGCATCGGTCGCGGCGAAGGTGATCCCCGGCAGCGCGGCCGCCTCCAGCACCGCCGTCGAGCCGCCGCCGGCGGCCCTCAGGACGTGCGACGGCGCGCCCGCCTCCACGAGCGCGGCGGCGACCGCCGCGAGATCCGGCGAGGCCACGACCAGCGCGGCGTTCCCTGCCGCCAGCGTCGCGCCGAGCCACCACGCGGCCTGCTGGCCGCGGGCATGTACCACGCCCAGGCCACGCGGGACGTCGTAGCGCATCTCCGTGTGCTGCCCGGCGACCGGCAGCGTGGGATGGGGGACCAGCTCGCGGCGCGCGGCCTGCGCCACGGCAAACAACGGGATCGCACGATCATCGTTGCGCTGCCCGAGGAGCACCACCGCGCGCTCAATGGTGGCGATGCGCTCCTCGAGCGGTGCGTCCCAGCGGGCGAGGCCCGCTGCCGCCTCCGCGAGGACCGCGCCCGGCGGCGCACCCTCCGCTGCTTCCATGTCCGCCTCGACGGCGGCGCCGGCGGGGACGTCCAGGCGACGCGTGAACGCCCACAGGTAGTCGCCGTGCCCGGCCTTCGGGCCGGTGCCCGAGAGGTACATCCCTCCGAACGGCTCGATGCCCACGCGTGCGCCCGTGGTGGCGCGGTTCACGTAGACGTGCCCCGCCTCGATCGCGCGCGCGGCGCGCTCCACGTTCAGCGGACTGCGCGAGAACACCCCGGACGTCAGCGCGTACCCTGTGCCGTTCGCGATGCGGTACGCGTCGCCCTCGTCATGGAACGGGATCAGCACGAGGATGGGTCCGAAGAGCTCCTCGGTCGCGGTGCGGGCGGTGAGCGCGCGTGCCGCCGGGAGCTCGACGATCAGGGGGCCGGGTTGCAGCGTCCTCGGCGGCGGATCGAACGCATCGAGCAGCACGGTGCACTCGGCGCGCGCGGTCGCGGCGGCGGTGCGCAGTCGCTCCAGCGCCTCGGCGTCGATCACCGGGTTCAGCTCCGTGGCCGCCTCGTCCGCGCGACCGCGGATCAGCGATCGCGCCGCCTCCACCAGGCGCTCGCGCAGCCGCTCGTACACCGGCGCGGCGACGAGGATGCGCGACGCGGCCGAGCACTTCTGGTTCGCATGACCGAAGGCGGAGCGGATGATCCCCGCGACCGCCTCGTCCAGATCGGCGTCGGCGAAGACCAGCACGGGGTTCTTCCCGCCCATCTCCGCGACCAGCGCCTTGACCACGCCATCGCGCGGCGGCACGCGCGACACAGCCTCGTGCAGCCGGGTGCCGACGGCGCGCGATCCGGTGAACGCGATCATCGCGACGTCTTCGCCGTCCACCAGCGCCTGCCCCGCCACGTCACCGGCGCCCGGCAGCGCGATCGCCGCATCGAGGGGCACGCCCGCCTCGTGCAGCAGTGCGATCAGCCGGTGCGCGATCAGCGGCGTCTGCTTCGCCGGCTTCAGCACCACCGTGTTGCCGCACGCCAGCGCAGCCGCCGTCATGCCGCAGGGGATCGACAGCGAGAAGTTCCACGGCGGGATGACGGCCACCACCCCGCGCGGCGCGAGGCGCGCGCCGCCGAGGGCGAAGAGCCGCTCCGCTTCCACCGCGTAACAGCGCAGGAAGTCCGCGGCCTCCTCCACCTCGCCCCACGCGTCCGCGCGATCGCGTCCGCCCTCGTGCACGATCCACGCGGCGAACGTGTGGCCGCGCTCCTCGAGCAGATCGGCAGCCCGGTGCAGGATTTCGGCGCGCCGGGACACCGGCGTTGCGGCCCACGCGGGAGCCGCGGCGCGCGCGACGGCCGCGGCGCGCAGGGCAGTGGCGGCGTCCGCGAACGTTGCGGTCCCCACGGGCGGGCCGCCGGGCTCGGACGGGCTGTGGATGTCGACGGCGGCGCCCGCCACCGATTGCCCGCCCACGACCAGCGGGAAGGACGCGCCCCACGCGGCTCGCGTGCCGGTGAGCGCGTCCTCGAAGGCGGCGCGGAACGCCGGGTCGAACCAGCGGGCGGAGGGTGTACGCGCGAACGGCGCGGATTCCGGCGCCACGGCGGCTGGATCGTCGATGGCGCGCGGCGGCCGGAGCAGGGTCTCCGGCGATGCGCCGCTGCGGCTCTGCAGCAGGAACCCCGCCTGTGACGAGTTCTCCAGCACGCGCCGCACGAGGTACGCCATGCCCGGCAGCAGCTCCCCCACCGGGACGTAGTCGCGCGTGGGCCAGCCCATGGCGGCCAGCGCGCGGCTTGTGCCCTCGGCAGTGCGGAAGAGCGTCTGGTGCTCCACGCCGCCCGCGGGCAGCCCCGCGCTCTCCGCGATCGCCTCGGCCACGGCGTGCGACCGCAGGTTGTGGCTCGCGACCGCGAGGCGGACGTCGGGGTACGCGGTGGTGAGCGTGCCGAGCAGCCGCTCGAACTGCGCGTCGGTGTCGGCCTTCGCGGTATGCACCGGCGGCGGCCAGCGGTTCGCCGAGGCGATCATGCGCTCGTAGTCCCAGTACGCGCCCTTCACCAGCCGCACGTGGACGGGCGTCCCGCGCTCGCCGGCGAACCGCACCAGCGCCTCCGCCTGCGCCTCGGCATCGCGCAGGTAGCCCTGCACCACGATCCCGGCATCGCCCCAGTCGCCCAGCGGTCCCCCGCGAGCGAACACCTGCCGGAATGTCTCCCACGCCAGGTCGCGCAGCTCGTACTGCTCCATGTCGACCGTCAGGCCGATGCCGGCATCGCGCGCCGCCCGCGCGATCGTCTCCAGCGCCGGGCTCACCCGAGCCGCAGAGCCCTCCGGGTCCACCGGCGTGAAGCGGTGCGTCAGGGACGAGAGCTTGAGCGACAGTTGCAGCGTGGCGAGCCCCCCGGGCGTGCGCCGGCGCGCCGCCGGGTGCGGCGCGAGCCGCGCGATCAGCGCCAGGTACCGCTCCGTGTATGCGGCGGCCTCGTGCTCGGAGAGCACGGCCTCGCCGAGGAGATCGAACGAGGGAGCGCGGTCGTGGGCCTCCAGGTAGGCCAGGGTCGCGCGGATGGTCTCGTCGCCCGGGGGCGTGATGAAGCGGCTCGCGAAGAGCGACGCCGATCGGTGCGCCGCCTCGCCCACCACTGGCGCGGGCAGGTGCTCGTCGCGTGCGACGCGGAGCAGCCAGCGCAGCGGGCGAGGCAGCGCCGGGAAGTCCCCGGCGAAGTACTCGCGCGCCAGGCGCTTGGCCTCGGCCCCACCGGCGTCGTAGTCCAGCGAGGCGAGCACGTCCATGTACCGGAGCAGGCGGCTGCGGAAGCGATCGTCGGCGACGGCGTGGGTGAGCAGCCAGTCCTCGATGCGCTCGCCCGCCGCCGGGCGGTACTGCGCCGCGCGATCGATGAGCGCACGCCCGAGGACCTGCGTCCGTGCTTCGATCGCTGCTCCGTCCGGCATCGCGGGTGTCGTCATCGCTCGCCTCGATCGTGTGCGGATCGTGCGTGCCGATTATGCGCGCTCGCGGCGATCCTCGAACATCAGGCGGTGGAGGTACTCCAGGGTGGCGGCGAAGGTGCCCCATCGGGCCAGGGCGATCGCCGCGGACGTGAGGTGCGCACCGGTGCCCCACCCGAGGGCGCGCCCTGCCAGCGTCGGGTTTACGAAGAGCATCGTCAGCAGGAACGGCACGACCACCGTGACCACCAGCCGCACCGGGAGCGGGCGGTCCCGCAGCCCGAGCACCGGGACCGCGACGGCGATGATCAGCGCGAAGACGAGGAAGCCGGGCCAGTTGAGCAGCAGCCCGATCAGCCGCCCGGTGTTCACCGGGGCCGCGGGCGTGCTCTGCAGCAGCCGCGCCCCCACCAGCAGGAAGCCACGCACCACCGTCGACGCGAGCAGTGCCGCGATGGCGGCGACGAGCCCCGCGACCAGCCCGCTGAACTCCGTGGAGGCGATCGGCGGGGCCAGCCGCTTCGAACGGCTCGCCGCGCGCAGGCCCAGCGCGAGGAAGCCGAGCGCGACGATCGAGATCCCGGCGGACACGGGGATCGCGAGGCGATCGATGAACTCGATCGCCGCTTCGCCCGCGTACATCCCCAGCAGCGTGTTGCCGAGCAGGTACACGAACGCGCCCAGCGCCAGCGCGGGCACGAACCGTCGGGAGTCCAGGCCCGCGAGCCCCGCCGCGATCACGATCACGACCCGCAACCCGGGCACGAGCCGTCCGACCACCACCGCCCGGAACTGGTAGTGCCGCAGGCGCTCCTCCGCCACCTCGACGCGCTGGTGGTCCATGCCCACGTACCGCCCGAAACGCATGAGCGCGGGGCGTCCGATGCGGCGCGACAGCAGGAACAGCAACGTCGCCCCCGCAACCGTCGCGGCCTCCTCGATCAGCAGCACCTGCGGCAGCGATGCGTGGCCGCGCGCGACCTCGATTCCCGCGAGGATCATGAGGATGTCGCCGGGGACCAGCAACGGGATGCCGAGCTCCTCGACGAAGATCACGATGGCGACGGCGAGGAGCATGTGCTCGCTCAGCAGCTCCCTGGCGGCGGTCAACCACCCTGTCAGCACCTGACCTCCGGCACTCGCTCCCGTGGTTCCTCGGACATCATCCGTCATCCTGCCGCTGGTTGCCTGCCGCGAACGCGGCCCCTCCGTACGCGAGCGCGCCGCCGCCGGAGACCACGAATCACTCGCCGAGCGCGATCACGTCGCCGTATGCCGGCACCGAGACGTCCCAGCCGGTCCGTGCGGCGAGGTGGTCGCGCAACGCCCGCGAGGCGTTCTCCTCGCCGTGCACCAGCAGCACGCGCTCGGGCCGGTTGGGCAGGCGCTCCAGCCAGGCACAGAGCTCGTCGCGGTCGGCGTGGGCGGAGAGCGCGGCCACCTCCGCGATGCGAGCACGCACCGGGTGCGGCTCGCCGAAGAGATAGACCACGTCGTGGCCGTCCAGCAGGTCGCGGCCCAGCGTCCCCGTGGCCTGGTAGCCGACCATCGCCACGGTGCTCTCGGGGCGCCCGAGGTTGTGCGCGAGGTGATGCACCACGCGCCCCCCGTTGCACATCCCCGCCCCCGCGATGATGATCACCGACCCCCGCACCCCGTTGATCGCCTTCGACGCGTCCGGCGTGTCCACGATGTGGAGCGTCGGGTACTCGAACGGCGACCGGTGGCGGCCGAAGCCCGCCGCGACGTCCGGATCCAGCAGTGCCGCGTATCGCCGGAAGAGCCGCGTGACCGCTGTGCCCATGGGGCTGTCGAGGAACGTGACCAGCGGCGGGATGCGCCCCGCCTCCGTCAGCCGCCGGAGGTGGAGGAGCACTTCCTGCGTGCGCTCCACGGCGAACGAGGGGATGACCACGTTCCCGCCGCGCGCGACGGTGTCGTTCACGATCTCCTCGAGTTGGTCCTC